>MDTE01004131.1_pt1 | contig 10227 bp, 8 predicted proteins | sample 811231 | NCBI WGS metagenome assembly MDTE01 (sample SAMN05326651, study PRJNA326480) | marine metagenome | isolation source: seawater | place: Indian Ocean: Red Sea | collected 2010 | reverse complement strand
TCAAGTTTTTCCGCAGCAAGGATTACCATTACGTAACCCGCAAGATTAGCTTGCGAACTAAGAGCATCCCTCTTTTGGGCGCGGGTAGTGCGTGGGATCATCTCCATACTAACTGCAGTAACCCCCTGTTGTGCTAACTTATCTACAAGTTTAGTTTCATTGTAAGGATCTAGGTAGCTAACCTGTATAGATCCAGCTTTATATTTACCTATGTCATTAATACTAGGTTTCCTTACCCGAGCGATGATATCTCCTTCATTAAGAAGTTTGTTTCTGTCCATGCTTATCAGACTACCCGCATCTAAATATTCCTGGTTCGAGTAACCAGCTTTGTTTCCTATACCATCTTCGACTGAAACCCTAAAACCTAGACGAACAAGCTTCTTGATTGATTCCGGTGTAAGTGCCACTCGCCTCTCATTTTTTTCGGTCTCAGCGGGTACTACAATTTGCATATTAACCTCTCTGCCGGATTGAATATTCGATGACCGTTAAGGCAGCAACGAAATTAAGATGGGCCAAATTAACACGTTCATCTCACTAATTCTAATTATATTCGATGGTCTAGCGTTTCAATCAATCTATAGGCACAATTTAATTCTTGTACATTGGGAAAACATCCATGAGTTGGCACAAAGAATCTCTTGAGATTGAACTACGTCGTGAACTATCGAAGCAGCAAGGTGGACCGGAGGCTATAGAACTTCACCACAGGAAAGGAAGATTAACAATTCGAGAAAGGATTGACGGATTGCTTGCGGGGGGTCATTTTGAGGAACATGGCTTGGGCGCAGGCTTTGCTGAAAAAGATGATGATGGCTCTATAAAGAGCTTTACCCCCGCCAATTATGTGGTTGGCTTTGGTGAGATAAATGGTCGGAGGACAGTTCTAGGTGGCGAAGATTTCACTTTGAAGGGTGGCTCACCCAATGGAGCTGGACTCCGCAAAAGCATTTATGCGGAGGAGTTGGCAGTTCAATATAAGATCCCGCTTGTTCGCATGTTAGAAGGAGGGGGTGGCAGTGTATCTGGAGGAAAGGAGCGACCCAAAACAGTAGGCTCTCCAGTCTATAGTGAACCAAGGTTTAAGGTTATTGCAGAAGCACTGAATGTGGTGCCTGTAGTTTCTGGAGCTATGGGTCCTGTTGCTGGCTTTCCTGCAGGGCGTTTGGTTGCTTCGCACTTTTCCGTAATGGTAAAAGAAACCTCACAGGTGATGGTTGCTGGCCCTGCGATTGTTGAGAGGGCACTTGGCACATCACTCACTAAGGAACAATTGGGCGGTTGGAAGGTCCACACCCGAAGTGGTATCGTTGATAGTGTGGCAAACTCGGAAGAGGACGCCTTCGAACAAATCCGCCGCTTCTTGTCCTATATGCCGCAAAATATTTGGCAGTTATCGGAGCGAATCGACTGCGACGATGATCCTAAGCGCGCTGACGATGAGTTAATTTCCATTGTTCCCCGAGATAGTCGTATCCCATTTGATATGAGGGCTGTCATACGTCATGTGGTTGATCTACAGTCATTTTTTGAAATAGCACCAGATTACGGCCTTGGCCAAATAATTGGATTAGCCCGCCTAAATGGAGCGGTTATAGGAGTAATTGCCAATGATTGTAGTCATTTTGCGGGTGCAATGACCGCACAGGGATCGCAAAAGGCAAAGCGAATGATGGAGCTTTGTGATACTTTTCATATACCAATTGTGAATTTTCTTGATGAGCCCGGTTTTATGATAGGGCCCGAAGCAGAAACTAGCGCTGCAATCAAGTATGGAATGAGCGCCGTCTGCGCAGCAGTTCAGTCAACTGTTCCTTGGGCTACCGTCGCGATTCACAAATCCTTTGGCGTAGCTTCCGCCGCGCATTATGCTCCCAATACCTATAAGCTAGCGTGGCCATCTCATGAGATGGGTGCTCTGCCAGTGCAAGGTGGGGTAGCCGTAGCTTTTCATCGAGAGATCGCGGAAGCAGAAAATCCGGAGGACAAGCGTCGCGAACTTGAGGAAGAACTCATGGCTAGTCGATCTCCATTCCCTCTGATGGAAAGTTTCGCTGTTCATGAGTTGATAGATCCTCGTCAAACTCGATCAAGTTTATGTCGTTGGATCGAGTGGGTGCAACCTTCGTTAGAAGAGCTCAAACATCCAATCACTTGGGGGATGAGACCATAAAGGTTTCACATTTTATTACCCGGAAGATTCTCATCCTATCTTGCATTGGGTGCATGTTGCAGCTCGATCTCCTGGCAAAAGAGTATCCGAGGGATCTTGATCAAACATCGAATATAGTGCGGGTTTCAATAATTCCCGAAGTTGAAACTGTTGGGTCGACTAAGACTTTCTGGATTGCCGTAAAACAAGTTATTGAGCCTGGTTGGCATACATATTGGAGAAATGCAGGAGATGTAGGTTCGCCAATTACAATTAATTGGTCTCTTCCTGAAGGGTTTGAGGCATCGAAAATTCAATGGCCTTATCCAGAACGCATTGCGTACGGTGATTTTACAAACTTTGGTTACCATGACGAGGTAATACTGCTCACTGAGATTACTCCACCGCAGGTCCTGGAGGTAGGTCAGATAGAAATTAAGGCCAACGTTAAATGGTTAGTTTGCAAAGATGTATGTATCCCTGAAGAAGCTAATTTGGCAGTCGAATTATCGGTAAGTACTCAAGAAATTCTTGATAAGCAGCATAAGCAGATGTTTAAAGAGGCTAGGCTAAAACTACCAAAGCAGATGTCCGTTGAGTCGCATTCCAAAGTAATGCAAGAGAATCTTTCAATATCAGTTGATCTTCCTGGTCTTGGGATGAATCGGGTTACAAACGTAAGCTATTTCCCCTTTTCCGCTGGAGTAATTAATAACTCTGCGTCGCAATCTTTTTTTGTGAATGAGTCGGGTATATTTTTAGAGTTATTACTGGATGAAAAGGTTGACAAAACCACCACATCTTTCGACGGTATTATCGTCATAGATGAAGATGTTGGTGGGGGGCTAAGATCTTCATTTTTTATCGAACCTATTCATTCAGATAACATTGGTTTAGGTGTCAGTTTTTTGGGAGCGTTAGCATTCGCATTTCTTGGGGGGCTCATCCTAAACTTAATGCCTTGTGTCTTTCCAGTCTTATCGATAAAGATTCTTTCCTTGATGGAATTAGCTCGAGGTGAATCGCTAAACATTCATGCTCTGGTTTATTTTTTGGGCGTCGTTCTTAGTTTCCTTTCGGTGGCAGGCGTCCTCTTGATTTTCCGAGCTGCAGGAGCTGAAGTTGGTTGGGGCTTTCAGTTACAGTCTCCGATAGTAATCGGTTCTCTCGCTTATTTGTTTGTCCTGCTAGGTTTGAACCTGTCTGGTTATTTCGAGCTTAGGTTTGGTTGGTTAGGCGGGGGTTTCATAAATATCCCCAGAAGTGGCTATGCAGCTACTTTTTTCACAGGCGTGTTAGCTACCGTGGTGGCAGCCCCCTGTACGGCGCCTTTCATGGGGGTAGCATTAGGGTACGCTATAACTCAAAGCGACAGTATTGCTTTGGTGGTCTTTGGGTCTCTTGGTGCGGGTATGGCCACCCCGTATTGCCTTATTTCGGTATTACCGGGTCTATTGGAGCGTTTACCAAAGCCTGGAATCTGGATGGAGACCCTAAGACAGTTTTTAGCCTTTCCACTTTATGCCACGGCCATTTGGTTAATCTGGATTCTTAGTATTCAAACCAGTTCCGATAGTATTCTCTACATTTTAGGAGGTCTTCTAACCCTAGTCTTTTCAATATGGGTGGCCAAGAAGTATACGAATTCATTTGCGCGCAATGTTATCATCGGGCTGCTAGTAGTCGCCGCATTAGCATTGTTAACCTCGCTTCCGACATTATCAAGAGAGGCGATATTGAAGGAGGATATTAATGTTATTCCTTACAGCGAAGAAGCGCTTCAAAAAGCTCTAAATCAGGGACCGGTCTTTATTAATTTTACGGCAGCTTGGTGTATTACATGTAAGGTGAATGAGCTTGCCGTTATAAAGACAAAAAGGATTAGAAAAGCATTGGCGGATAACGGAGTTCAATACATGGAGGGCGACTGGACGGCAGAGGATCCTGAGATTACAAAAGCGCTTGAAAGCTTCTCTCGAACAGGCGTACCCCTGTATCTACTTTATCCAAAAGAAGGAAGGAAAGCTCGAGTATTACCGCAGATTTTGACGGAAAGTATTGTACTTGAGGCGATCGATGATCTGTGAGGAAGATACTTGACATTAACGGATGAAGATGGGCTCCCACTTTATACTAATCGTCTATCGGCAGAGGACTCGCCCTATCTCAGACAGCACGCGCATAATCCGGTCAATTGGTTTCCGTGGGGCGAAGACGCTTTTGCTGAAGCTAAAACAGGTGATAAGCCTATTTTTCTCTCAATTGGATACTCCACGTGTCATTGGTGCCATGTCATGGAGAGAGAAAGCTTTGACAACTTGGAAATTGCTGAGCTTCTTAATAGGAATTTTGTGCCGGTGAAGCTCGATCGGGAGCAACGACCTGATATCGACGAAATTTATATGACTGGTACTCAGTTGATGAGCGGCCACGGGGGATGGCCAATGTCAAACTTTCTAACGCCTGAAGGGAAACCTTTTTTTTCTGGTACCTACTTCCCACCAGAGAGCTTTAGAGATCTGATTAAGCAACTGGATAAAGTTTGGAAGACACGTAGGACCGAGATTTATCGTGAGGCAGACAGAATCTCTGAAGCGATTGCCCGACACACCAACGCTCGGGGTAAGTCGGAGGAGCTGGGTGACATATTACAAATCAGCACAAAAGCACTTTTGGATCTGTTTGATAACAGCTCCGGTGGATTTGGATCCTCACCTAAATTTCCCCAGGAGTCGCATCTTTTACTGCTGCTGGAAAGCTGGAAGCGTAAAAAGGATGAGAGTGTTCGCAATGCGCTCAGACTAACGCTTGATCAAATGTATCAAGGCGGAATTTATGATCAGGTAGCAGGTGGTTTTCACCGCTACGCAGTTGATAATGAATGGCAGGTGCCACATTTTGAAAAAATGCTCTACAACCAGGCACAACTTCTGCACGTGTATGCTTTGGCCTACTCTACGTTCAACTTGAACGCTTATAAGCGCGTTGCGAATGAGATAGCTGAATATGTATTGAGAGAAATGACGTCTTCTGAGGGAGGGTTTTATTCAGCTACAGATGCTGATTCTGAAGGCGAAGAGGGATTGTTTTTTACTTGGACTTTTGAGGAGTTGGAGAATGAGTTATCGGACGATGATCTCGCTTTTGTTATGGAGGTATATGGTGTGACTGGAGACGGGAACTTTGAGGGTAGGAATATTCTACACTTGAAGAATTGCCCCGACCTAAACCGGAAAGAGGATTCTGATGACTGGCTAAAACATCTGAGTGGCATCAAAGCAAAGCTTTATTCTCAGAGGACCCAGCGCTTGAGCCCTCTGCGAGACGAAAAGATTATTACAGGTTGGAACTCAATGATGATTTCCGCGCTGGTCATTGCAGGGCATCTTTTACAGTCTCCTAAATTTCTTCAAGCGGCAGAGCGTGCCGCCGATTATCTCTGGACGCAACATCGGCGAGAGGGAGTCCTTTGGCGTATTTCCTTTAATGGAAACACCTCGATAAAGGGGAACTTAGAGGATTATGGGAGTTTTGCAGCAGCGTCGATGAGCCTTTTCAAGTACACGGCGGAGGAGAAGTGGTTGGATCGAGCCAGGCTTATCATCCAAGAAATGAATGCTTTATTCTGGGACATGGATGATGCTGGTTACTTTCTCAGCAGTATCGATGAGGCTAAGCGGCTAATTACTCGACCCAAAAGCCCTATGGACGGAGCAACCCCTTCTGCTAACTCGTATGCTATGAGTGCTCTCATAAGTTTTTGGCTCGTCACTAAAGATATAGGGACGGAAGAAAAGATCAATCGGACTATAAAGCAGTACAGTGGCCTTATTACCTCTGCACCCACTGCGTTTTCCTACATGTCCAGTATTCTTCAAGATTACTTAACAGGTCAGCGAGATTCCATTCAATATGCAGCCAATGGACATGTGAGAGCTTCCCTACAGAAAACGGTTGCGGGTCGCACTCTAGAGCTTAATATCGACCAAGACTGGTATATTAATGCGAATGAAACAACCGGAAGTCTTAAACCAACATTCATCACAGGGAAAAATATTCATTGTCATTATCCATTGGGAACTACTAGGACACCCTCTTTTACTGAAGAGCCATCTAATTTTTATGAAGGTAAAATTACGATTGAAATTGTGGGAGAGGGACCGATTAGCCTAAACCTTCAGGCCTGCGATAAGACTAGTTGTCTTGTGCCAGAACTGCTGACCTTTGATTAAGCGAGGGTGAAAACTGGAGCAATATTTTCAGGGATCGAGTATTGCCGAGGCGTTTCCTGAGATGACCTGAATGCCTTCCTCGTCAACAGTACTAACGTTTAAATCGACAATATCCATCCCATTTTCCTGGCGAATGTTAGACACGGTAGCGGTAGCGGTTAAGGTGGCACCTGGAAACACCTGAGCAGTGAACCGAACACCAAAACTTGTCAACCTTCCAACACCAACGCGGTTTGTTAACATTTTTCCAGTCATCCCCATCGTAAGCATTCCATGGGCGAAAACAGAAGGGTATCCTGCTATCTGCTCTGTGTAGAGTTGGTCATGATGTATTGGATTAAAGTCTCCAGATGCTCCTGCATACTGAACTATCTGCGTACGAGACAGATTTTTACAAATTTGTTCAGAGAAAGAGTCACCAATTTTGAGATTGCTGAGTTTTAGGGGCATAAATTATTCTTCCTTGGAGGTGGCAGCACGCTCGGTGCTCACTCCAACCATGGTTGCAGTAATCACAAGCTCATTATTCTGATCTCGGTATTCTGTGATGAGTTCAGAAAAGGTAAGCTTTCCGCCTCGTTTTCCTACTTTTTCCCAAGTTTTTCCAGGCCTAGTGATTGCTGATAAGACATCTCCTACTCTTAGGTTTTTATGATAAATATAACGTTGTTCTGCGTGAAGACCATTAGAATATTTGTCACTTCCACGCTGATCTTTTTTGGAGGAGCTCTTACCTGTTGGTGTCTCTCCAGATCCAAACCAATCCTCTCCAATTTTCGGTCTTAACAAGTAGTCTGGGTCGAAGTGCGCGCTCGCTTCAACAAATGTCGGGGGGGACATAATAATTCGATCCTCCCCCTCATTAGTGGCTGCCCCGTCAAAGTATGCTGGATTATTATCTCCAATTGCTCTCGCAAAGGTCATAACATGTCCAGCTTCTATCGGAAATCGCTTTACGGCCATATACACGTTCCTTGGCGTTTGAAAAACTTACATTTCAAATTACTCATACCTTATGTGGTTCGTCAAGGGATAAATAACCCTTTTAGGGGTTGTTCGACATAAGAACCAAGAGTATTATTTTTTTAAACGTGTCTTCGGACGGTTTCGAACTAATCGGTTCAATTGCAAGATCATCACAAGAGAAGTTGAGTATCTATATGGCCAGACCTATTCGGATAGAATTTCCGGGTGCGACTTATCACATTACGAGTAGAAGTAACAGTGGTAAAAAAATTTTTCTGGCGAATGAAGATCGAGTAATTTTCCTAAACATTTTGAAGAACGTTGTCCAAAGATTTTCATGGCTTTTGCACAGTTATGTAATGATGGACGATCATTTCCATCTTGTGGTTGAGACTCCCCAGGGGCGTTTGTCCCGAGGAATGCGTCAGCTCAATGGCGTGTATACGCAGTACTTCAATCGTCATTACAATCTAGAGGGGCCAATATTTAAGGGACGATTTAAAAGCATTTTGTTCGAGAAAAAAAACTATCTATTGCCGCTCTGCAGACATGTTGTGTTAAACCCGGTTAGGTTGGGTACGCAATCAAACCTTGATCGTTACCCTTGGAGCAGTTTTAGGTCTACGATCGGCGTCTCCGAAGAATCAGCTTTCCTATATACAGCAGACTTGCTCTCAGTACTGAGTAAGCAAGTTAAAACCAGTAGACGAAAGTTTAGAGAATATGTTGAAGCGGGAATAAATGAGATATCGCCTCTGTCAGAGAGAAGTAACCAAGTCCTATTAGGGTCACCAGAGTTTTTGAAAGAAATGCAACCTAAGCTTCTAGGCGAGAGAATGCGGAAGCGGGGCCCAAAACAGGCTCGTCGAAGAAAAAGTCTTTTGAATCTTTTCCCTTCGGTTGAGTCGCGTAGCAGAGCGGAAAGAAACAAATTAATTAGAAAGGCACATGTAGACCATGGTTATACGCTCGTGGAAATTGGTAAGCATCTCGGGCTCCACTACACGACAGTGAGTAAGGTAGTAAATTCCTTTGTCCATGCACAGAATCGCTGATTTGGGTAAACAGCGTTGCCCACAAAAGAAATTGAATGTATGCTGACCGAATCGATCGGGTAAGGAGTTAACTTCTGTGCGTAGGCTATCAACACAGAGAGGACAGGACAACGAAGAAATCGATCTGACACCCATGCTCGATGTGGTGTTCATTATGCTTATTTTCTTTATTGTTACCGCAACTTTTGTCAAGGAAATTGGCTTAGATGTAAACAGTCCCGATAAAAATCAAAATATTAAGGACGCTGATAAGAAAAGTATTGTCGTCCGAATTACGAACCGAGATAGAATTATGATCCGCGGGAGAGATATTGATTTTAGAGCAGTACGAGCGAACATCGAGCGATTGCATGCGGAAAATCCGGATGCGCCCGTCGTAGTCCAGCCCCACCCCGATAGTACCACCGAGGTCATGATTCACGTTATGGACTCAGCTCGCCAAGCTGGGGTATATAACGTCTCTATAGCAGCTACCTGAGCTTAGGTAGCGGTTGTATTAGTTCGGATTGACAAGTTAACGTTCGATCCTCTTTAACATCAGCTGGCCGTCTGGACTGAAAACCTAAACCTCTGTTCGGGTATTCCTTGGGCGCCAGTATTGGTTATTTTAAATAAGGAGCCTGCGAGAGGTTCGTTGCTCACCCGGTTGCCCGAGTTTCTAATAGACGTGACGAAGAGTTCGTTTAGACTGGGTCCTCCAAACATTAGGGAGCTAGGGAGCTTCACTGGCATGGGAATACGCATGATCAAGTCTCCAGATTGGGAAATACATCCAATCTCATGTGAGCCGGTGAGCGCTGCCCAGATGTTGCCGTCTGAGTCTACAGTCGCGCCGTCAGAGTTGGTATTGTGTTTTGAACCGTCAAAAAAAATGCGCTTATTTTTGAGTGGGCCTTTTGGATCGTAGTCATAGGCGAGGATGCGTCTCCGACCATCATTGAAATAGAATGTGGAGCCATTTGGACTAAAACAGGGTCCATTAGTTACTATCACGTCCTCTTCAAGAACCTCAACTTTCAGCTCCGAATTTATTCGATATAAGGTTGCCCTGGGATGTCTACGATCCTTCATACACATACTGCCTACGATAAAATTACCTTGTCTATCAGTTTTTCCATCGTTGAAGCGTAGATCAATTTGATCACCTTTAAGATCCCAAATCTTATTCAATGATTGATTCGAAAATGAAAAAAGATAAAGACCTCCCCTCAAGGCTACTATGGCCTTGTCGTCACCAATTATTGCGAGGCTACCTATCATCTCTGGAACTTTGTAGCGCTTAGTCTCGCCGTCTTTAAGGAGTCTCCAGATCTCCCCTTTTAATGAGTCTAGCCAGAATAAGTGCTGCAACCCTTGATCCCATAGGGGTCCTTCTCCTAGCTGGTTATTAACACATCCTACTTGGTGTATTTTGATCATGGCAATCTTGTGGTCAGATGTGTGTTCCATTCCCCTTAATAACGCCGAAGGTAATGGGTAAAGTCATGTGGAAACACACGATTTAAGTTACAATTACCGGATGAAGTTTGAAAATTAATTTACAGTGAAAAAGTTTATTTGTCTGTTTTTTTTACTTTTAGCGCTCAGTGGTTGCGCCTCCATATTATCCAGCTTTTCCTCACGGATGGCTGATGACCTAGCAGATGCAATCTTGAATAGTAATGATATCGAAACTGTTAGGGAGGCAATCCCGGCCTATTTGTTGTTAATGGATGGGCTCCTCAATAGCAGTCCTAATAATGTTGAATTACTTTTCGCCGCGGCTAGGCTCAACAGTTCATACAGTATCTATACCGATGCTACACGGGCAAAGGTGCTC
>MDTE01075675.1_pt1 | contig 10228 bp, 8 predicted proteins | sample 811231 | NCBI WGS metagenome assembly MDTE01 (sample SAMN05326651, study PRJNA326480) | marine metagenome | isolation source: seawater | place: Indian Ocean: Red Sea | collected 2010 | reverse complement strand
TATCTTTTATTCCTCTAAGACCCTCCTGTAGATTTTTAAATCTTTTCCCAAGATTTAAAATTCTTTCCTCGCCCCATTTTTTTGATTTTTTTTTTATAATTACAAAAAAAACTAAAGTAGTCGGTAGAAGAGTGCCAAGCAAAATTAATGTAGCAAGAGGTGAATAGAATAATAATATAAAAATTAACGAAACAAAAATTAGTATCTCATGTGTAAAAATTATTAGCGACTTAAGATAAGTTGCTATTCCCTCAGTTTCAGTAACATTTCTTATAAGGTAAGATGAATTATGATTTAAGTGAAACCTATAATTTTTACCTAAATATTTTTCAAAAAGTAAATTTGGATAATGTGTTTTTAACTTATTAACAAGTTGTTGAAGTTTAAAAGAAAAAAAGGATAAAAAAAATGCTTTAAATGTAAAAATCCCTCCAATTACTAATGATGAAATAACGATCCATTGATTATAAGTAAAATTAAAACTTTTTGAGAATGGACTATATAAATTTACTACTTCATTAATATTTATATCACTAGATAAAATTTTGAATAAAGGGATTAAAGATACCAAACTCATTGTTTCAAAAAACATTGAGATAAAAAACATAAAAAATAAAGAATAAATACTTACTAAAATTTTTTTTGGTATGAATTTACTTAATTTTAAAAACATTTAAAATTGATTTAAGACATGGCTCCGCACTTTGTAAAATATTATTTTACAATTAAGTTTCATGTAATAATTATTTTACTAAACAGGTTTAAAAATGAAATTTTTCCTGTTTAATTTTGTTTTAAATTTTCCAATTAGGATATTTAAATTCTTTTTATTAAAATCTATTATGTTGAATAATTTTCCTGTTAAAGGTCCGCTGGAAAAACAGTATTTTTTTCTTAAATCGAGATCATATAGATCATGCGCCATTAACCCATCATTATTTTCAAGATTTTTACACTTCGTTATAAAATTTATTATTTCTAATTGAGATTCTTTATATCCTGAAAGAACAAGTTTCATGCCTTTGATATTTCTAACGTAATTTATAAAATCTAAATTTTTAAAAGAATCGTGATTTATAAAAATATAATCACCTAGAATATTAACAATTTTATCTCTTAATTTATTATTCTTATAAGATTGAACCTTAATTTTGGGAATGTATGTCTTAATATTAGAGCCCAACTTATTATTAAGATTTTTTAATAAAAAATTAATTTTACTTTTATCTGTTTTAGCTATTATCCACATTATTCTCTATTAAGTTCCCGTTTAAGTTCATCGTATTCTTTCATTTTCCTTTCCATAAAATTTATTGTGAGTTTAGTCTTTTCAGAAATACCCTTAGGGGTAAGAATATATATGTAATTTAGTTTTCTTTTGTTGTTTTTAAAATTTTTTAATTTTATTAAACCTTTTTCCTTTAAAGCTTTTAAACAATAATTTAGTTTACCTAAACTAAAGCCTAGTTCGTCAGCCAACTCTCTTTGTGTAAACTTGGATTTCTTGTTTATAGTTCTTAATATTTTAAAATCTTCCTCATTTAATTTGTTCATAATTTGAACAAATTTAGCACTTTTTTAAGTAATTTTAAAGAATTTTGTTCAATATTTGAACATTGATCAAATTTATGTTAAAAAATTCCACTAAAAAAACAAGTTTTATTTAAAAATAATTAAGTATAAGTTTATATTATGAGCGTAAGTTCAATTCTTTGCAGTATACCAGTGGAAACCCCGGGGGGTAAACTAAGGCGGCCAAGATCTGAAGGGCCAGTTCCTATAATGCCAAAGATAGCTATAACTTCCATAAATAATTGGACCGAGAAAAGTGGTTTTCCAAGTTGTAAGTTTTATGACATTGATATGCTATACCCTAATGATGAGGAAATAGAAAAATTTTTTAAAGAAAATGACGCCGACATTGTCGGTCTAAGTGCAGTTGTTTCAACTTCCTACTTACAAGTCCAAAGAATAGCGAAGATTATAAGAAAAGTTAATTCAAAAATTTTAATCGTATGTGGAGGTTATCTAACAGCAGCCGCTAATACAGTTTTAAGAAAAACTGACGTTGACGTTTGTGTTGTAGGAGATGGAGAAGTAGCATGGGTAGGTCTCTTAAATTATGTCAGAAAAAACAAAAGTAAAAATAAAAAGATATATTCTGATGAGCTTCTTAAGGTTAAAGGAATTGCGGTAATAGACGATAATAATGATTTGAAATTTTCAGGTTACGGACATCCATTATCATCTTGCCATATGTCTTTTCCTTCTTTTGACTATTTAAAATCTGGTCTGAATGGAGATGAAAAAGCAGTTTACAACTATTTTAGACCTTTTAATGCTTCTGAAGAATTTTTAATGGATGATAGATCTTTTGAAAAAAATAGAAGACCAATGGTAAGCAGTATTCATGTATCTAAAGGATGTGTTGCAAAATGTACTTTTTGTCAAAGAGGCTCAAAGGGCTACACAACATACAACCTAAATGATCTTGAAAAACATTTGGTGCAATTAAAAAATTACAATGTTGGATTTTTAAATGTGGATGATGAAAATTTTGGATCAAATAAGAAATATACATATGAAGTAGCAAAACTCTTCCATAAACATGATATGTTGTGGAACTGCTCAGGGGTAAGATGTACCTCTGTAAATAAAGATGACTTAAAATTTTTTAAGGAACATGGCTGTGTATCTCTTAAGTTTGGAATTGAGTCTGGGAGTCAAAGAATGTTAGATATAATGGAGAAGAGGTTCACAGTTGAAGATGTCAGAAAAGCATTGTTTGGTTGTTATGATATTGATTTATATTCTCCGCCTCTAGGTTTTATGGTAGGAATGCCAGGTGAAAGTTTAGAAACAGCAAAAGAATCAGGAAAATTTCTTGGTCAAATAGCTGCAAAATTGAGAGTTCCTTTAAAAAAATTATTTGGATACACAGATATTTTTTATGCCATACCTCTAGTTGGTACTCCGCTATATGAATATGGGAAAAATTTAGGTTTAATCGGTAATTCTGTTGAAGAGGAAGAAAAATACCTAAAATTAGTTTCTAATGTTGGGGCTTATAAAAGATATTATATAAATTTTAATGGGGCTCCAATGAGCGAAGTTGTTTTTTGGGATATTCTTGTTTTTCTTGAAGCTAACAAAACTTATAAGGAATTGATGAAGGATAAGTCAATTAACTACGACATGATAAAAAAATTAAACTCAATGAATATCACGCAAAATAAAAATCAAAGCATGACTAAAAAGAATACCGATAAAGACTCGGAGAAAAAGAAAAATAGTGCACAAATATTTGATATGAACAAACAACAAATTTTTGGAGGAGGTGGGGGAGATAATAAAACCCATTTTTTATCTAAAAATTTTATTACAAACTTTATTAAAGAGCATATAAGTTTTAACGAGACCTTGGCTGTGTGGGTGCCAAGATTTATATTATACCCGATTGTTAGATATATGCTTTACTTCGAATATCTTTTGCAAAAATACTTATATAAAGACTCAAATAATATTCACAAACTAACTAATTCAAAAGTTAATGAAAGAATTAGACTTGAAGATGAATTATTTGATACTACAAAAACATCTCAAATAGAGAGATCATTGAGATCAATTGTAAAGAAGAAATTTCACGATCACATTTCTTTTAAAAATAAAACTGCAAATGATCATCTAATCGGTGGTCCATAGAAAATGAAATCAATGGACTCTCTTGTTTTAGATTGTACCTTGCGAGATGGTGGTTATTACACTAATTGGAATTTTTCCTCTAGTTTTTTTGATAAATATTTAAATGCAGTAAAATCTCTTCCAGTTTCATATATAGAGCTTGGATATATTTCCGATAATAAAGATAATTTAGGTCCTTTTTATCATTTAGATAATAACATCATTCAATATTCAAAAAGTAAAATAAGAAAAGACCAAAAAGTTTTAGCAATGATTAATTTTAAAGAGATACGTAGTTCAAGTCATCTAAAAAAATTAATTGAAAAATTTGGAAAAAACTTAGATGGTATCAGATTTGCGGTTAATCCATCAAAAATTCTTAAATTTAGATCCCTGATTAATTCTTTGAAAAAAAGTAAATATAAAAAATTAGATGTTTATTTAAATCTAATGTACCTAAGTGATTGGTACCAAAATGATAAATTGATAAAGAAACTTTTTAAAGAAATACCTAGTAAAATTAAAATATTAGCTTTTGTAGACAGTCATGGTGCACTAGATCCTTTTCAGGTTGAAGAATTCTTCAATAAAATAAGTACAAAATTTTCTTTACCGTATCCGTTTGGTTGTCACTTTCATAATAATTGCGGTTTAGCTTTGGCAAATACAATTGTTGCTAAAAAAAAAAATTGCTCGATTATTGATACTACTTTTAAGGGAATGGGAAGAGGTGCTGGCAATGCTGAAACAGAGTTAATGCTAGCTTGTGATACAGAAAAGAGGAAAAATATAAAAGGTTTCCACTTAAATAATCTTTTAGAGGAACTTAAAAAACTAAAAGATAAATTAGATTGGGGAAGTTCATTTGCTTATGCATTTGCTGCAAAAAATGGGTACTCCCAAGCTTCTATGATGGATCTTATACAAAAAAGAAGATTAGACCCCTCAACTGCACTTACTGCTATCAAAGATAAGAAAGATATTATTAAATTTGAAAACATAAAGAAAAATATCAAAAGCCTCATTAAACTATCACCACCTATTTTGATTGGTGGGGGAGAGAACCAGAAACAATTTGGAAAATTTATTTATAATAAAATATCTAAAAATAGTGTTTTAGTTTTTAGCAGTCTTAAGTCTTTAATTAATTTTTCTAAAATAGAAGAAAATTTAAGTAACAAGAAAGCTTTGATTTTATCAGGAAATGAATTTGAAAAAGTAAAACTTAATGATTTAAAATCTATACTCAAAAAGAATAAGATAAATTTTTGTGTAGTAGAGGAAAAATTTATTTCTAAAAAAATTAAAAATATTTTAGGGAATAATTCTATTTACTCAAATTCAAGTGCTTTAAACCCACTTTATTTGTTTGGTTCATTATTGGAAAATTTAAATTATAAAACTATGCAAATTGCATTTTTTGATGGCAGTCCTTCTTCAGATAAAGATAAGATCGTTATGGAAGAAACAAAAAATAGTTTTAATTATTTAAAAAAAAGAGGCATGAAGTTTACTTCTATAACAAAAAATTTTTTTGATAACAATCATGTCAATCTTTGGATTAATGATTAGTATATTCATACCCATCCGCAAAGGAAGCAAAAGAGTTAAAAATAAAAATATAAAAAAAATTGGTAAATTTAATTTAGGATTGACAGAAATAAAGATAAAACAAATAATTAAATTAAAAAAATTATTGGGGAATAAACATGAAATAGAATTAGTTGTTGCAACAAACTGTTTAAAAACTCTTAAATACTGTAAAAATTTTGAATGGATTAAAACTTACAAAAGAAGTGAAAATATTTCTGGAGATCATTCTTTAAATAAGTTAATTGATCTTATCCCAAGTATTTGTAAAGGAAAATTTATTCTTTGGACACATGTAACAAGTCCATTGTTTAGTTCTAATTGTTATCGAGACTTTATTAAATCTTTTTTCGGGAAAAAAACTAAAAGAAGCGCTTTCAGCGCGGATTTAATTCAGAAATTTTTATTTCAGAGTGATAAAAAGTGGATTTCACATGAAAGTAGTATAAATAAATGGCCTCGATCTCAAGACCTGAAGCCAACATATATAATTAATAGTGCTGCTTTTATTGCTACTAGAAAAACCTATGTTGAGGCCAGAGATCGTCTTTGTAGAAATCCATTTCCAATTATTTCAAAAAATAATACAGGTTTCGATGTTGATAACAAAGATGATTTTGAAAAATTAAAAAAACTAAAAATTCAAATATAATACGATGATTAAAAATATAATAAATAGAATAATAAATTTTTTTGGTTATAAATTAATTGGTAATAAAAAAATAGTAAAACATAACGATTTTGACTCTATAATTTATTTCATTTTGTCAAACTTTGAAAAAAAAAATAAATTTGTTTTTTTTGATGTAGGTGCAAATACAGGTCAATCTATTGATAGATTTTTAAATCACAATGATCAAACATTGATACATTCATTCGAACCTACACCTGAATTATTCAAAATACTTGAAACAAAATATTCAAATAAAATAAGCAAACGTCAAATTTTTATTAATAAATTTGGTTTGGGTAATACTGCTAATGAGATGGACTTTTACTCTTTCAATTATAATCAGATAAACTCCTTCATTCCAATTGAAAAAAATAGTAAATTTGAGAGAAGTAGAAAGTTGGCAGCTGGAAAAAATTCAATAGAGTTTGAGAAAAAGATAAAAGCAAAAGTTTCAACTTTAGACATTTATTGTAAAGAAAATAATATAAATAATATTGACTTTATAAAAATTGATACCCAGGGTTATGAACCAGAAGTTCTTGGTGGAGCTTATGAGATGTTATTAAATCAAAAAATTAAAATCATTGAGATTGAAGTAATTTTAGGATTTGCCTATGAAAAAAGGTCAAGTTTTTTTGATCTAGAAAACAAATTACAGCCACATGGTTACAAGCTTATCTCTATTTCAAATTCGGGAAATGTAATTGCTTATTCGAATTTTCAAGTAGATCTTTTGTACGTTAGAAACGATATTTTTGAAAATTTAAAATTTCTACATAAAGATAATACTGAAATAAAAAATGTTATGAACGCAGTGAGCGAAGAACATCCCTACTCTTATTAGCAACATGCTCATAAAATTTTTTAAAATTTTAAAAAAAAGTAATTTTAAATTTTCCAACCCTAAAAATACTGATATTCTCATTTTTGACGATGAGTCGTCAGACCTAATTGAAAATTTATTATCAAGTTTTAAATATTACACATTAAAAACTAGGCCAGAGAAAATTGATTGTTTATATATTACTTTAAAAGTTATTTTTTTAAGTTTTTTTTATTTCAGAGGTAATATCTTGTCGTCATACTTGATTTCAATTATTTCTATAATTAACCCAAAAGTTGTAATAACATATATTGATAATTCACTAAAATTTTCTGAACTAGCTTTGAGATTTAAAAAAATTGATAAAAGAATTAAATTTATCGCAGTGCAAAATGGTTCTAGATACGAAATATTAGAAAACGAATTTCTATTTAAAAATAATGTAATTAAAGAAAATATTAATAAAAAATTTTATATTCCTACTTTTCTTACATTTGGTAAATATGAGAAACAAATTTACAAAAAATTAAAAATAAAAGTTATCAAAATTCAACCGGTAGGAAGTCTGAAGTTAGAAAAATATAACGAATATAAAAGAAAAAATAAAATAAAAATTAAAAAAAAAAAACAACTATGTCTTTTATCCGATCACGGTGCGTGGCAATCTAAAATTAACAAGATTGATGATAACATCGAAAAAAATTTCATATCATTAACAAATTTTTGTATTAAGTTTTCCAAGAAATATAATTACAAAATTAAGATTTGTGAGAAAAGAATGAAAGATAAGAATCTTGATAATAAGAAAATTTTTGAAACAGATTATTTTCTTGAAAAAAAAGCATTTAAAAAATATTTAAATCCAAAATATTACTCATATTTTAAAAAATCCCTCCTTAAAAGAGATAAGAATATTTTTAAAACATATTTAAATATGGAAGAGAGCGAAGTACTGATAAGCACAATGTCAACAATGCTTAGAGAAAATCTTTTTCTGAGAAATAAAATTTTAGCAGCTAATCTGACTGGAAATAGCATATACAATTTTCCGATAAAGGGATTCTTCTCCTTTAACGATAATTGTTACGAAAAATTTGAGAAAAGATTGTTATCTATTATTAAAATGAGTAATGAAACATATTTTAAAAAGATAGGGAAAAATACTGATTATTGTATTATAAAAAACAATTCTCCTTCAAAAAAAATTATATCGGTAATCAAAAGTTGCTTATGAGAATAAATTTATTTTTTGAAGATAATCAAAAAAAATTATATTATAGTTAATATAGAATGCTCAATAAAATTAAAAATTACCTACCACATAAAATTGAAGATGAATTGCACTATGGTAATTCAAAAGGATCTTTTAATTTCCTTCGACAATTAAGCTGGAATATTTGCCATCCTTACAGATTAATAAATAGAGTAAGGTGGATAAATTTCTTAAAAACAAATAATAAACGTAAAGAAGAATTTAAGAAAGAGCTAGAGACTAAAAAGTTTCCAAATTTTGAAAAGTGCTCTAACGAATTACTAGAGGAAAAATTTAATTTTTATGTCGATAATGGTGGTGTTATCTTAGATGAGTTTTTTTCTCATCAATTAATAGATCAATTTCACCATGATTATAAATTAATAATTGAAAATATGAAAAGATTGAGTGAAGATGACAAAAAACTTCACGTAATTTACAAAAAACAAGTGTTAAATCTCACTAACAGTTTGATAAAGCTTTGGTTAAACGACAAGCTTCTTTTATTTATTAAAAAATCACTCAATGAAAAAGTTTTTGCTAGAATGTACCCTGTATTATATTACTCAAAAAATAATGGTTTTGAAGTTACATCTAAAAATATTGAAAAACTAAATTTAAAAAGTAAAGTTGAAGCACCTACTGGCTGGCATATTGATCATACTCCAGGTTTAACAAACTTACATATTCTTTTAGATGATATAGACGAAGACTCTACTCATATGGAATTTTTACCTGGTTCAAACAAGTATTTTAACATGACGGATGGATATTCCGACGAAACGGTTGAGAAATTTCACAACAAACCTATTAAATGCATTGGTAAAAGGGGTACAGTGTATTTTCATAACAGCAACACTTTACACAGAGTAGTATCGAAAAGTAATAAAGATAGATTAAGCCTAATTTTTTCTTTCTCACCAGGATCAGGAATTTCTATAGACTCAAAAAATATTTCAATTGCACTTTCCTCTAACTTTGATTTAGAGAATTTAGATTATGATAAAAGAAAGGTTTTAAGCGCACTGTTTCCAATGACGCGGTTTATTGAGATTACTGATAAAAAAATCACAGACTCAAAATTTGGTGCAAAGTAACAGTTTTTTTGTATTGAACGATGATTCAAATTAATATAATTTGTATATGAGCTGAAATGCATGGTGGGAAATCAGTGTGAAATTCATTGGCTGTACCTGCAACCGTAAAGTCGGAGCGCCACCCAGCTAAGTCCGCTGTTGAATGATGGCCAGGGAAAGTCTAGTTCTGCAATGAAAAATTGACATCGGCAAATTATTAAATGTGAGATTAAATTCCCACATAACAATAAAGGGCCGATAGATGAAAAAAATTTTATTTAGTTTATTTATATTAATTTTTTCCTCAATAGAGGCATTAAGTTTAGAAAAATGTGAATGGAAAAATACTCAAGGAAAGCCTTGTCTTATTATTACTAAAACCCCCAATACAAACTTTTTCGATGAAAAAAATATTAATAAAATAAGTATCAATAAAGAAGATATAATTAATTCAGGCGCATTGGACATAAATGATGTTTTAAAAATCGTGAATGGCCTTGATGTGTTTCAATCAGGTGAAAAAGGTCAACAAACTTCAGTTTTTACAAGAGGCTCAGAGTCAAATCATACTCTAGTTCTTTTAAATGGTGTGGCAATAAATGATCAATCAGTTACTGACGGACTTCATGACTTTGGTCAAGATTTCATTAATACATTACAACAAGTAGACATTTATAAGGGATCTGGCGGTGTGCATTTTGGACCTAATGCAATTGCTGGCGCAATTAATTTTATTACAGATGTTGATTACGATAATAGCTATACTATAGGTGGATCAAATGAAGACAATTTTAATCTAAATTATAATAAAACAAAAATTACTATCAACGATTGGCATTTGAATTTTAAAGGTTCAGTAAATAATAATGAAACGAAAAGTGCTATAGCAAAAGGGAAAGAGAAAGATAGCTCAAAAAATTATCAAATTAATTTAAATGGAGTAAAATGGTTAAGTGATAATGTTAAATTTAAATCAACTTTTTACGGTAGAAAAACTAAATCAGATTATGATGGAAGTGCAACTGATGAGAAAGGTTATGTGTCAAACAATAAAATGTATGCTTTTCAATCTAGATTTGATCACCAAACTAAAAACTCTGATGATAGTATTATTTTTCATTACCATAATTACG
>MDTE01154120.1_pt1 | contig 10229 bp, 5 predicted proteins | sample 811231 | NCBI WGS metagenome assembly MDTE01 (sample SAMN05326651, study PRJNA326480) | marine metagenome | isolation source: seawater | place: Indian Ocean: Red Sea | collected 2010 | reverse complement strand
CAAAGGTCGAAAAAAGTTGGGGTAGGATGTGGTAAGGGTTACTAAATGTGACTTCGTCACCGGCGTTCCTCGTCCCAAATATGATTTCGGAAAGAAGCTGCATATGAGTATGGTTTTAATAAGACCGAGGGAGAACTAATTTCGACACTTATTTTGATACTTTTTTCATGCATTTTATAAGGCAACTTAACTCAACGTGCAAACAACTTTTGTTGCACGAGGAACGAAAGGTTCGAGATCGCGTCACCTCCGAAACACATCACCTCATCTTAACTCTTCAAAAATGGCTTCGTTAGTGGCAGGCATGGTTTCCTGGTCTGCTGAAACCTCTTTCCGCCGAGTAACTCTTAGTGGCAAGAGCAAGAGCAAGGGCACCAGTCGGTATTGTTCTAGTCTAAGCCGCGCTCGCTCTTCGCAACTTACGGTTCGCTACGCTCTGCCCAAGATTGGTGAGTGACTGGTATTTGTATCGTTGACCATTATTGTCGTTGTACTACAATTCTACTATCATGTCTTTCTCAATTGGTCGGTACCTTCGGACGTGATCTAGAGCACACAAAGTGCGGACCTTCTCACCTCTTTTTATAAACTCGCTCCCCCGACTATTCCTCCTCTTCCATGAACGTCAGGTGGCCCCGTACAGGAAGGATATACCGAAATGCTTCCCGCAGAAAGAGCCCCAAGACGTGCGGGCGTGATTATGCACCCTACCTCACTTCCGGGTCCTTATGGAGTAGGGGACATGGGAAAAGAAGCTACTTCTTTTATTGACTGGCTTGCTGACGCAAAAATGCAGGTTTGGCAAGTGCTTCCACTGGTCCCACCCGGAAGACCAATACCAGGATTTCGAGAAGATTACTGGTCTCCGTACTCTGGACGCGATGCACATTGCGGTAACACACTGATGATATCACTTGACGAACTTGTCAATGATGGTCTTCTGAGTGAAAACGAGCTGCCTCCCCCATGCAGTCATACAGGCAACGTGGTTTTCGCCAAAGTTGCTGAAACGAATGAGCCTCTTATAGCGCAAGCAGCTAGGCGGCTTCTAGAGAGGCCTAAGGAAGATCCCATGCGGATAGCGTTTGCGACGTGGCGCTCACGTGCTGAAAACAGATCGTGGTTGGAAGATGCTGCTCTGTTTGACTGTATTTGTAAGGAGCCAGAGCTGTGTGGGAAAGACTGGTGGGATTGGCCTGAACCTCTACGCTCCCGAGATTCAACTGTACTTCAGGAAAAATGTTTTAAGTTTGCTGCGTCCATCGAAGAATTCTGCGCTACGCAGTATCTTTTTGACAAGCAGTGGCTATCATTGAAGAAATACGCGAACTCTCGGGGAATTTCCATCATTGGAGATATGCCGATTTATGTCGGCGGTCACTCTGCTGATGTCTGGGCTCATCAATCTTTGTTTCTCTTGGGTTCGGATTACAGGCCGAAATCGGTAGCAGGAGTTCCACCAGATGCTTTCAGTGAAGATGGGCAACTTTGGGGCAACCCGTTGTATGACTGGGAAGCCCATGCAAAAGAGAATTATAGTTGGTGGTCAGGCCGAATCAGTAGAGCTTTGCAACTGCACGATGAAGTGCGTATTGATCACTTTCGAGCATTTGCTGGGTATTGGTCGGTTCCCGCCGATGCAAGAACTGCTAAATCCGGATCGTGGATGGTGGGTCCTGGTGAAGATTTTTTTAAGGGCGTTCTCAGTGTTGTTGGCGACGCTCATATTGTTGCGGAAGATCTTGGTGTCATCACAGAGGATGTTGTTCGCTTGCGAGAAGCAATAAACGCACCTGGAATGGTAGTGCTTCAATTCGCTTGGGGCGGCGACAGTCGTAGCCCTCACCTACCGCATAATCACTATGAGAACTCATTCTGCTATCCTGGTACGCACGATAATCAGACCACTCAAGGTTGGTTTGAATCGCTTGACGATGCAACCAAGGTTAGACTAGCATCTTATGCCGCCATATCAGATGCGGAAGGGGCATCTTGGGCAATGATTCGCCTTGCGATGTCCAGTGTTAGTCGGACATGTGTATTTACGATGCAAGACGTGCTATGCCTTGGTGATGAGGCTCGTATGAATACCCCGGGAGTGGCAGATGGTAACTGGGCTTGGCGCGTCGGTTCCCCAGGGTTTTTCTCGACATGCAAACCCCAGGCCAAGAAGCTGAGAAAACTTGCTACTCTTTTCGAACGCGTCCACGAAGACGACTCGTCGAATGACGCGAGTTTGCTGGATACATCTCTTGATGCGGACACAGAACAAGGAACCGTTTCCAACCCTAGGAAACGATTTCTTGGCATGTTTTGACTGCAGAGATGTGGTTTTGTTTCCTCTGGTTGACATGGGGTGCATCCCACACTCTCATGCATGCTATGCCAATAATTAGGCAGGAAATAGCGTTTGTTGGTTGACCGCCTTCAAGAAATGATTAGTTGTTCTTTAAATTTATCCCACTCCTATGGAATCCGGCAAAAGGAAGCAGTTCAGGTCTGCACCTCTTGCATAACTTTCACATCCACAGTCGCGCTAAAGATTTCAAGGAAACATAAATTCTTCACCTTCATGGAGAGTCACGGTTCTCCCATCAACATTTATGGTGATTGTCCCATTATGCTTCTGGGTATCCGCGCGCATGGCAGTGAAGTCTTGAGAAATCATGACTGCTGATACCGCCGCCGAAAGATCTTTGGAGTTTTCACACGCCAGCAGGAGAGCCCGTTCATTTAAAAAAACGCAAGGTAGAGTTAGCGTTACCATTAATGAAGCGCCATTGCTAAGCGTGCACGCGTCACTTGCCAGTTTGACTGCGTGCGTTGGCATCATTGAAGCATGCCGAAGTTCACAACCGAGTGCTGCTTTTAGATATGTCTCGTCGGTTTTTAACATGCGAATTAGTGCTTCATTTGAATGCGCTTCTGCTCCTGCTTTTGCCTCAAAGAATATGAAAATATTATCGGATGCCTGCAGACCGACAGATTTTCGCAGTTTTTGCATGCGATTTATTAGTTCCCTAGCGGCACCAGAATCCAGTAACTTTTGGTCGACAGTTAGCTCGAGGATCACCATAGCGCCCTCCTCCCCTGATGCCGCATCGATGTCGCTCTTGGCGTAGCCATCCGGAATACGAAACTCATGTTTGATGGATATGTCATCAGAAGAAAGCGTGTGCCCATGGAGTACGACTGAACCGCTCCTCTGAAAACAGAGCAGGTCTTCTTGTGACATTTTTCTCACAGCTTTGGCAACTTCGCCAATTTCCTTCCCAAGACGCTTGCCCAAAAGAGCGAAGTTTGGCTCGGCTCTCAGTGTGGCAAACTTGATTGGATCTGAACACGTCTCAAGTTTCTGAACATTCAACTCTTCAGTTACGTAGCACTGCAGCTCTCCTTGAAGATCTGCAAGAAACCCTCCTTTTTTAAAGGGCGGATTTGAAAGAAAACAAAACAACGTGATTGACATTGGAGCATGAAACATTAAACACATATCTGGAAAGGTAAAAATTCCAAACCGTCAGGATGCACAACTATTATTCTTTTGAGAGGAGTCTTCAGAGCTTTATTATTGCGTTCTCTGATTTGGCGCCCAATCTCAATGATGCCTTGCATACGACCCACGGATGTTTCTACTCGACAATCAAGAGCATCAAGAGAAGGTTCAGGAAATGCGCAGAAATGAACAGAAGGTTCGGTTTCACCGCCATCAGGGAGACACCGTCGCAGATTTTGATACATTTTTTCCACAAAAAACGGGGTGAATGGTGCCATGGTTTTGCAAAGCGTGAGTAATACATCGTACAGGGCGGTGAGAGCATGGAGAGTGTCCTCTGTTCCATTTTTCCCTTTCAAGCGGGAGCGATTGTAACGAACATATACATTAGTGAGTTGACCGATGAAAGAAACCAGTCGAGGCACGACGGTGTAGAGTCGGTAGTTATCCATCTCGTCCCGGACAAACAAAACAAGAGAGGCAGTAGCTGATGCAATCCATCGGTCGAGAACGTTTTTAGACCCCCTATTTGCAGAAAAAGGATTGAAAGCCTGACCAGTATCTAATTCAACTCTCTTCACGTTTTGTACCAAGAAACGGTATGCATTGTACCAAGGAAGAAATAAGTCCTTGAGGACCGCAAATACTCCCTCTTCTTTGAATCGTAAGGGCTCGGCCCGAACAACAGGAGAGTTGATGAGATACAGTCGAAGCGCATCGGCACCGTATTGGTCAAGGATTTCGTTCGGATCCGGATAATTTTTCAGACTTTTGGACATCTTTTTTCCATCAGCTGCCAATACGAGTCCGTTGCACACAAGATTTTGAAATGCAGGGCGATCGAAAAGTGCAGTCGACAAAACCATGAGTGTATAGAACCAGCCCCTGGTTTGATCAAGACCTTCGGCGATGAAATTCGCAGGGAAGATTTTGGATTCAAAGTGTTCCTTGTTTTCGAACGGGTAGTGCTGCTGAGCATATGGCATAGCCCCGGATTCAAACCAGCAATCGAAAACATCTTCAACTCTTCTGAGGGGAGGAAATTCAGAACCTCGACGAGAAGGAACTTCGAGGTGATCGATGAAGTGTCGATGAATGTCACTTAACTTCTTTCCTGTGGCGCTCTCGAGCTCATCGATAGACCCAAATACTCTCACCTCTTCACCATCTTCTGAGCACCACACCGGGATAGGAGTGCCCCAGTAACGGTTTCTACTTATAGCCCAATCGTGTGCATTTTCAAGCCAATTGTGGAAACGTTTTTCCTGTACGTAAGAAGGTACCCAGCGTGTCTGCTTGTTATTTGCAAGGAGTTGAGTTTTAATGTCTTCAACCTTCACGAAGTACGATGCGACTGCTTTGTAAATCAGGGGCGTGTGCGACCGCCAGCAATAAGGATACGAATGAACGATGCGAGAGTTGTCAATCAATCGACCCTGACAGTAAGGTCAACATTTGCCGCGATAACTTCAGAAGTCGTTGTGCATATGAAAAGAAGATAGTAAGAGGGTACCATGTTCTTAATTGATGCGATCAAATCCTTATCTGCGTCCTTGACGTGTTTACCTCTGAATGGTTCAGTTACTGGATGGCAGAAACAGCCATTCGCATCAACAGGATCTGGTAGGTCATCCCCCTTCTTGACCACGCCATTTGCTATGCAAACTCGATAGTCGTCTTCACCATAAGCAGGTGCTTGATGCACCACTCCAGTACCGCTCTCATCAGATACATATGCATCACAACATACTTTAAAGGCAGTATCTTTTTTATCTTCTTCAAAAAACGCGAACATGGGCTTGTAGCGTAAACCTTCAAGATCCTTTCCGAGCACCGTTTTCACCACTTCCCACCCATCAGCGAGGCTTCCTTGACTTCCTCCCTTACGCTTGTTAACGGCTCCAGGAACTTCACTGAGCCTTGCTTCTGCTACGACAAAGACGTTCCCCTCTGGACCCCTGGCGTACACGTAAGCAAAATCCGGATTCACACAAAGCGCAAGGTTGGAAGGCAGTGTCCAAGGGGTCGTGGTCCACGCAACGAGCGATGCGCCCAAGGAGCATCCAATGATTGGGAACGATATCATAACGGCTGGGTCAGACACATCTCGATAGTCCAACCCAGCTTCAAAGTTTGACAGTGGAGTATTACAAGCAGTGGAATATGGCATGACCTTGAAACCCTTATATACGAGATTCTTCTGCCACAATTCTTGAAAAACCCACCATACTGATTCCATGAAATTACGGTCTAAAGTCTTGTAATCATTCTCGAAATCTATCCAGCGACCAGTGCGCTTCACCGTTTTTTCCCACTCTTTTGAATATCTCATCACGATACTACGACATTCCTTGATGCAGGGTCACCATTTCGCCACAAGGACGTCTGAGACGCGTATTCAGGCTAAAAAATGTCAACAATCACTTCGAGCATCATCAAAGCCAAAGTATCCACACCTCGTTATATTTATCTATGCCGAACTGAAGTACATGATCTTTGCCTTTGATACCAAGCTTCTTGTCTATCTCGTATTCAACAGGAAGGCCGTGACAATCCCAACCGAAACGCCGAGTCACGTGATGTCCAGTGGAGCAAGCAAATCTCGTAACCACGTCTTTGATAGTTCCCGCGAGAATGTGACCATAGTGAGGAAGGCCAGTCGCAAACGGAGGCCCATCATAAAACACATATTCCGGGCGACCCTCGCTCCGCCTCAGCTGTTCCTTGAACGCATTGGTTTCCTTCCAGTATTCTAGAACGGCCTCTTCCTACATTGTATAAAAGTTTAATTGAATGTAGGATCGAGTGCCACGGGTAAAATTGGATTGCAAAAGTGGACTGGCTTCGTGTCGAGTCACACTGCCGAAACTGCCTGACTGCAAAACCTAGCTGGGTTTGGCGGCGGCCGGGCAGCGCAGGCGGCAGCGCAGGCCGACTCCATCGATGGAGCTGGGCAGGCGCGCGCCGTTTTTAGTCGTTCAACATTAAGAAGGTCGCCGTTCTGTGAATTCTCACCTCAACAGGAAAGCTGTAGTCCTTGCCCTCGATGACATCTTCCAGAGTCGACATTCCTTCCAACCAAACAAAAGTGTGCTCTTAATAAGAACACTTCAACCTATATAGTCTATATGATATTGTCAACACTTACGAAGATACGAATGATGAATGAACGAATGAACGAAGTTTTTTTTTGTGATTACAGATAATTCATACTAACTTTTACCTTCGTAGCAATTTAGAGTTGGTGAAAAGTAAAAAAAACAGTACAAAACCTGATTGAGCTCCACATTGCTATATGGAATAGTCTGAATTATCTGTTTCTAAAAAGAAAAAAATCGTATGAGGCCCGCATGGAATAGCAGATACTCATACAAGGAATCAAATAAAGTTTCGTACGAAGGTAGATTTTCACCAGTCTATCCAAGTTTTAAGGGAAAGCTGCTGCCATCCGCGTCGTCCGAGTGTTGTTGAGCCTTGTCAGCCTTCTATCCACAATACATACTGGAGAGATCGATTGCAGTGCCGTCGATGACATCGGCTTTCACTCGCGAGCTTGAGCGGCTCGTGGTCGCTCAGGTGAGTGCGACGCTGTCGTTTCTTTTCACAACACATCCCAAGGACTCGAACTCACATACAAGCCTAGCAGGTTTGCACAAGTTTCGAGATGGTTGAGTCCGCAGCAGTAGATGCTTTAGCTGAATTGCTTTCGCGGCAAGGCGATACTATCCGAGTTTGCGACAACATTTCTCCTCGAAAGTTAACACCTTTTGAATGTACTGCTTTCCATATTCAACGGTTTCTCCAACAACTTGGTCAGTTGTCACACACGAACATGGATGTCGCGGTGCGATCATGCGTTGCAATTTACAACAGGGTCACGTGCTAACTCACTCGCTTCGCCACAAACCCGGGCAGGGGCGTACTATTTTGAACATACGCGACGTCATTTCTGCCCTCGGCGACGTAGACCTCTGTGTCGTGCAGGTTCTGCGCAACGTAGGAGCCTTTGAAGTCCCATTTGCCCACGCGTTGCCTCCAAGGCTTCAGTTGCGCCGGTTGCCAAAGGTTAGTTCAAACTTATAAGACTATCCTTTGCAACTCATTTTGGATGACAAGGATATGTACAGAGAGCGCCGAGCTTTCGGGAACTCTGTTTCGACATACAACACCATATTCCTGCGTTTCTACCAGCTCTACCGGATTCCCATACATTCAAAATATTGTCTGCAACATATCACACGGTTGATATTTTGGTATTTCGTATTCTCCTTTCTTCTGACATCCACCTAAAAGCAGGCTACGTGTACGAATTTCACTTCTAATACGAAGGTAATGACTGATCCAAGGCAACTAGAGTTCGTTCAACCTTCTCAGGAAGAAAAATCAGCCATGAGCAAGAGGAATTGTTTACAGGAGGACAGTTTTTTTTATCTTAAGGGCGATTTCTCTAGTGCACACTGCTACAGAGATGACGATGGCATTTCTTCTCGACAACGTCATCTACTGCGCGCGTCTGCTGCTTCCAACGACACACAAGTGAGACTTCGCATGTGCACGGTTACCGTTACAGACAACTCATTTCACCCTACTGGAAGGAGATACTTTCAAGCCCACAAGCCTTGCCACTCAGTGATGAAATCAAATGGTGAGCAAAGTAAATGTCAGGTATATGTAAGAAACTAATGCACGTCGTTTCGTAGGAACAGAAGAGGGGTAATTAACTCATCTATGGTCAGTGGCATGTTGGTAGCTCAACATCTTCTCTCTGACAAGCGCTTTGCGCAGCACCATTTGCAGAGCACAGGTGGTCCTGAAGTTTGCTGCAAAATGAAATATGCATCTGGTAGGTAACACTACTAAATAATCGGTCGTGTTTGTTGATCGAGTCCAAGTGCTATCCTTTGACACGTGTTAGGAACAAGGCCTAAAGCTGCTTCATTTCGAGAACTTTCCACAGTGGCACATGCAGACTTCATCACGGTAGAGAAAATGATCAAAGGTCAAGTATCGGTATTTGAGAGCACTTGACTCAGAGATGAACTTGACACGGCAGCTTCATAGCTAACTCTGGAGCATTCCAAAAAAATCTCCCTTGAACACATCCACCGACTGGGAGCTTGCAAACTGTGTTTGTCAACCAACAGATAGTCATGATAAATGTGGTGTCGAGAATATCTCTTCCCGTCAACATTCATGGGACAATTTTCAGTTGCATACAGCTCGCTGCCTGCATTTAATCGAAGAACGGTGTTCACAACGAGAATGAAGACAAGAACTCATCATACCAAGCACATTGAAATGGTATGCCGCGAAGCACCCATAAAGTCTAAATCCAACAGTAAATTTTCATTTTCTGGAAGCCAATTTAGCAGGGGACCTTACCGGCCAAGCATGTAAATGCCTAGTGTAATGAATGAAATAGAGCTGTTAACTAAACGTGTTTGTGATGTAAAGTCACGTTTACCAGATTCCTTTGCGAATACAAGCTTGGCAACACACAAACGGACAGGCTGTTGAGTTTGGTTGGGCGGAAAGGAGTGCCCTGGCTTGTCTTTGCGGGGGTGAGCGACGGTGCATCTGCATCTTGCCTGGACAAGTCATTATCATCGACTGTCAGACACTTGAACCTAATTCAACAATCAAGAAACACATGGAGCGATCCTGAACTTATTTTCTCACCTGTCCCAGCTGCAAATTCTCAAACTTCTCATACCCTGTACAGAGCGAACACTCTGGGTATAAATTTCAGCTAACAAGCTGGTTCAAAAATAGATAATGAGTGTACCAATGCAAATGCAAACGATGCCACCCGAGATTTTCTTGCCGGAGAGACCTGATGACGAATGGGGAGCGTGCAATTAAACACTGGGGGAAAACGTGTTTGAAACGAGGGATTCACTTTTCTGTTATCCTCAAGAATTTCTCTCATAATTTTGGTCGCAGTCATTGTCCCATGTCCAGTCCCGTGTCTTAAAACAATGCTGATGGATATTCCGCCGTTGCAGCCCGGTCCGAAATGAGTTACGGGCGCTTCCTGATGAACGTCCGGTGAGTTATTCCTGCCTGATGACACGATGCGCTGCAAACGGGTTGCGTACATCTTCCTCCAGCAGGACGCAGAACCGGTCATTAGTAGCTTTCCGGCTCAAGGTTTGCGACCTTGGATGTGACTTGTATGAATGCGTGCCGCGTGGCTGGCTGACAACGCTGAAACGCACCCTGTCGAACCATGACTTATGATATGAATGTGACAGAGTGTTCATGCAAACCTCTTCGTAGTTGGTGGCGTGTTCCGAACAAACGTGTCACGGACGTGACGAAGGGCTCGCTGCCGCGGAACAATTTTCTTTAAAAAGGAGGATGATGAAATTTGTCAGTGAGACGTGGATACCGCTCGAACTATGAATGTTTCGCGCTCAAGGCTTGGCTCCGCGACAGACGTCATGTCCCCAATAAAACGAAGAGCCGGGTTTACCTTTGTCTTCGTATTAAATTTGGGATGCGGGTAATAAGATAACCACATCCCACCCCAGCCATTTTTTAAACACGTATCTATACCTTCGCGTACGAAGGGTACTTTCGTACCTAGTAGCTAGCGAGTAGCGAGTAGCGAGTCTCGAGCTAGCTAGTCTACTGATGATTACGAAGGTATCTTCGGAAGGTATTCTGAATTTCAACCAGGTTGTCTACACCCTAAGCGCCGATAACTTATGAAATGATAAGTTATCACCTT
>MDTE01104998.1_pt1 | contig 10230 bp, 22 predicted proteins | sample 811231 | NCBI WGS metagenome assembly MDTE01 (sample SAMN05326651, study PRJNA326480) | marine metagenome | isolation source: seawater | place: Indian Ocean: Red Sea | collected 2010 | reverse complement strand
TCTATACCTAGACCTTGCTTCCGAGGAATGGGAAACATCTATATTAATTCCCGTTGAAGATTTTGTAATGACGAAGGGTAGCGGTCGAATACCCTACGATAGAGAACTAGTATGGGAAGAAATGACATACTACGAAAAAGATAGAGTCAAAGCAAAAGCAGTAATAAAGGAATACACTTAAATGACAACAATAGTAGGAGGACCAGGCAATAATTTTCACAGTGGTGCTGGGAATGTAATCAATCCACGAGCAACAGGTAAAATTTTACCACCGCCTGATTGGTTGACACCCTCGCAAAGGGAGTGGTGGAATTCTGGAACAACTACTGATGCTGATAGACAAGATCTTATAAACGATCGAAATAACGAAGCACTACTTAATGCAAACGACGGAGCACTTCGGAAGAAACTAGATCAGTATTACACAAAAATATCATTTAAAGGTGTTGTTAGTGCAAGTAATACTACAGCATATAGATTCCCTAAAGCAAGACACATAACAGATAGTACAGACTACGTTTCATTTGAATTCTTTGATTACGATCCTCCTTTTGGTAATGCTAGAGGTCAAGATTATACTAAATCAACTGAAGATTCTGCAAGTGGAATGACACAATTACTTGGTATGTACAATCAAAGTGTAAGTAGAGATTCACTTAATACAAAGAAAGCAAAAGACTTAAAAGATATTATACTGTTCATGCCAGAAGATATTGGAGCACAGTACGGTGCTAACTGGGGTGGTGCAGGATTTGGTATAGGTATGCAAACATTCGCAAGAGCAATAGGTGGTGCTGGGGACATTGGTAGTGCTCTCGATAATATAGAGCAGGACATGAAAAATTTAGGAAATAAAATTGTTGGTGGCGCAAAAATTACAGGATATAAAACCGCTGCCAATATAATGAATAAAGCAATGGGTGGTAACGTTAATGCAAACCAATTGATGAGTTCAGTAAGTGGAACCATAATAAACCCAAACGTTGAAACATTATATGAAGCTCCTGAATTGAGAGGATTTAATTTAAACTTTAAGATGATGGCAAGTAGTGCCCGTGAAGGACAGGAAATAGGACAAATATGTAAACAATTTAAGAAAGCTATGCTTCCAAAATGGGGTGGGGGAACAGTAGCAAACACAATGACTTCAGGAGCACTATTAACTGTTCCAAATATTGTTATGGTTAGATTTATGACAGGAGGTAAAGTAAACCCACACGTAAGTCAGTTCAAACCATGTGCTATTAGTGCTGTCACTATAAACAACACACCTGATGGTGCTTGGGCAACATATATGGGTGGAGCTCCAGTTGCTACAGAATTATCAGTACAATTTAAAGAACTCAAACTCATCTTCAATCAAGAAATTAATATGGGCGACGGTCCTTCCTACTAATGTTTTTCTCTCTCATACCAGATATAGAATACGATATTAAGCCATCTAACTATCCATATAGTGAGGCAGAATTTCGTACTGCAAAGAATTTCTTCAGACGTTTTAAAATAAATGAAGATGTGTTTGGTTACACTGTAGCAATGAACAAGTATGCAATACTTGAAGGGGAAAAACCAAACCAAGTAGCAGAAAAATATTACGACAACCCCTTCCTTGATTGGGTTGTGTTACTAACCAACAATGTTATCAATCCATTGTTTGATTGGCCAAAGACAGACAATGCAGTAAGAAGGTACAGTGAAATTAAGTATGGCGATCCTTATGCTAGAATATTATACTACGAGACAATCAAAGTAGAATCAGGAATCACAGTCAAAGGAGATAGTACTGGAAGAAAACTAAAAGCAACTGCATTAGACGCAGGTATAAGAGTTGATGAAAACTTCTACAGTAATCCCTTCACATACTTCGATGGAACAGATAATATAACTGTCCCTGGATCATCAGTATGTCAACCTGTAAGTGCATACGATCACGAAATAAAAGAGAACGAAAAGAAAAGAGAAGTCTGGATACTAAAAGCAAGATACCTAGATGCATTCATAACAGAATTTAAGATCAAGAATAACTACGTAGAATCATCTGATTATATATCTCTACGTTCCAAGAAGACAGGAGTATGAGGTCAAGAATTGTAGTAACTTTATTTGTACTGTTCTCTCTGATCTATATTACAGCAAGTCAATGGGATAGACTCTGGAGAGGAGAACTGTACTCTTTTTAGACAAAAAAAGAGACCCTTGCAGGGGTCTCTCTTTGTTAGACTGAAGGAGAGTGAACTGCAATTCAATCTCCACTACCAGTATCTGGACTGGTTTATAGATCTATTTATTCTTCTGCCAACTTCTGGAAATAGGACAACGCATCGTCCTCATCAACACCAGTATCTGGACTTGGTGCTGTTCCAATGCTAGAAGGAATGGGTGCTGGTACTTCATCCTCATACGCTTGCTCTCTTGCAACGGATGGTCTAGCACCAAGAACCTGGTTCAAGCGTCCTTCAAGGGCATCATAGTCCTTGAACTGATCGGATGCAGTGAATGCTTCCAAACTATGCGCTTGCTTCCAAATTTCTTCCATTGCATCATCGTCAGATGATAGAGCAGCAGTTGCAGCAAATTCAGAACTATCATAGTTCCAGAAACCTGCTACAGTTTTAATCTTGAGTTTAAAGTTAGCACCTTCCCAGAAGTCAAAGACATTCACAGGAGTCTCATCCTGGAACTCTGGTTGCATAGCAGCGAGGATCTTGTCATGGATCTTCTTACCATACTTATAAAGGAAGACTTTCCCTTCATTATCTGGGTGCTTTTTATCAGTAACAACATAAATGTTGCTGTAATAAGATAGTTTACGCTTGCGTTGGCGTGCAATATCTTTATCTGATTCTACTCCACTGTTCCATAGTTTATTGTTGGCAGCACAAATGGGACACTGATCACCTTTAGTGGTGGGACAGTTTTCAATCAACCAACCTCCCGTGCCTTGAAAGGCATGAGAATAAACTTTTGCCCATGGGAGTGACTCCCCTTCGGGAGCAGGAAGGAAACGGATAACAGCGTAACCGTTGCCTGTAGCGTCAAGTTCGGGCTTCCATAGTCTCTCGTCGGCACCAGCACTGCTGGTACTGGACTTCTCAAGTTCCTTTTGAAGGAACTCAAAATTACTAGTCTTCTTGCGCTTTAATTCTGCGAATGTCATTGATTACCTCGGATGTATTAGGTTTGGCTTGTTTGACTTGTGTCATTGAAGACATTATAACATAGGCAGAGGGTCAAGTCAACCCCCTTCTGCCTCTAAAATTTCTTTCATGTGATCTATCTTTGATAGTAACTCATCAAACATAGTATCCACATTCTCTTGTGGACTAGCACCAAACATCTGTGCTGCTGACTTCAAACTATCCAGCAAATACTTTGCTTCTGGATCATCAGATAGTTTAAGACGTGCATAAAATATCTGTTGCTTTTCAATTAACTTTCTTAAGTTAGTAAAATACTCTGCCTTCTTCTCTGGTGAGAGAGCAGGGAAAGCATACATGGATTTCATACAGTACTCTTGGAGTGATGCCATTTCCTGCATGTCGCCACGAACCATTTCGGAAGTAAAGAAATTACCCATTAGACTAGTATAAGTTTTGCTCTAGATGTTTTCTTGATGAAGTTTAACTTCTGTGCATCATATTTAAGCTTCTCTTTCAATGGTTTTGAGATTAGTTTGGGTACGGATTCCACTTCAATCTCATTTGTTTCACAGTAGTGTACAATAGCATCAATATAATTCATAGAATTATCGAATGCAATCTTCTCCACTTCCTGCGAGAATTTCGCAGCGGTCATAAATTTATCCTCAAGGTTTTCTAGCATGTCTTTCTCGATATTCTTTAAGGTAGTCTTGTAATGTAGTAAGATATTCCTTGCGAGGTGGGACAATCTTTACTTGTGTGTCTCCGTTTTCACAAGCAACGATGGTAACTAATTGTTCAACATCTAAACCATACATCTCCTTGAAACAACATGCATATGCTGTCTCTTGAACGTAATAATCATACAATAGATATTCCTTTTTAGGTCTCGCTGATGTTTTAAAATCTATGATGGATAACTTTCCTTCATACTCTGCTATACAATCCACACGTCCTGCTATCTGCAAGACATTAGAATATAAAGCAGCTTCTTGAAGGTATATCCTATTTATATTATCTATAGATTTGACTGATGAATGAAACATCAACCACGGCAATGGTTGTTCCTTATTTTCTACGTCAAGAATATTTAATTTCTTATTATCCAAGTAGTCCTCAACCAACTTGTGATACCTAGTACCACGTCTAGTAGAACGTTGAGTAATACCTGCTGCTTTCTTCTCACCAACACTCTTCCTCCATTTAGCAAGAGCTGCTTGCTTCTTTGCATTGTTACTGATAACAGTAGTAATAGATGCATACCTTTCTCCAGATGGTGTCAGATAATATCTCTTACCCTCCACCATTTCTGTGTTCATTTCTATTGGAACTATACCAGTAACACGTTCAAACATATTATACTCCTAGGTTAATCTTCGCAATAATATATGACTTGATGATACCAGACCTAACGATATCCTCAATGCCAAACTCAATCAATGAGAACTCATCCATAGTCTGTAGTATCCTTTGGAAATCTATGACACCTGTACGTTCATTAGATCTCTGTAGATCAGATTGAGCAGCATCACCACAGAATATAATCTTACTGTCTTGACCAACTCGTGTCATGATAGTATCAAGTTCATGGAAGTGAAGATTCTGACACTCATCGACAATAACAACAGCATTATCGAGAGTTGTACCACGTAAGAATGATGTAGACCAGAAAGAGATAGTCTCTTGACTTTTAAGATTTTCATATAACATCTCGAAGCTATTATCATCAGGCATCTCGAACATATATTTTACCATATTCTTGTATGGTATCTGATATATGTCTGCCTTATCTTCATGAGTACCAGGAAGAAATCCAATCTCACGTGTTGCCACTAATGATCTGACAATGTATACCTTATCATAGACTGAATTCTCATCAAGAACATCACGTAAAGCAAGATACAATGCCATGAATGTTTTGCCTGTACCTGCACACCCATAGGTAAAGAGATGCTTACCAGAATCATACTCTTTAACCATTAACTTTTGATTCTCTGTGATTGGTGTCACAGGAACAAAGAAGTTATTATTAATTGGTTTCTTACGTTTGATCATCTTTGCACTCATACCATTGAGGTCAGGTGCAGTAGTTCTTCTTTTTCTAGGCATAGTTACCAGTCAATAGTATTTCCAGGAACTTTTTTGGATGCTTCCTTCATGAAGTTATCCCACTCTGGATGGGTCTTACTCATTTTGTTCTTCCAGTCTCCAACCTCACCCATGCTACCTACACCAGCCTGCCAGTCTTTATCCCAGTCAGGATTATCCTTTCGCCACTGATCATACTCGACCATGGTCATTGAGAGTTCTTTCTTCTCTCCAGTTTCTTTGTGTTTTACAGGGTATGTTGGCATTAATTCCACTCCAATGCTTGTGATACAATAGGAAACTGCTCTACAAATACCTCACGGCATGCTTCAGCAATCTCCTTGTGTTCTTTTTGTGTTCCATGTCCAGAACGTAGATCTATATAGTGGATCCATGAACGACATGAACCTGTCATATAGATACGGGTTGGCGTAGCAAGAGGCAGTACAAACCTTGCACATTCTTTTGCAACACCAGCATGAAGCATCTTCTTATACAGATCAATACTCTGATCAAAGAGAGCTCTCATCTCTTTATTAAGTTCTTGAACCTTCGATGAATCTAAATCATCAATACTATTTTGTCTGTTCTTATCATCTTGACGACGTAGATCAGGCAAAGGTATGTTCTCTCTAATGTATGAGACATCAGCATACCTTTGAGAAAATTCTTGGAAGGTAAAGGATCTATGACGTAGAACCTGTGCAGCAATGCCCCTAGTAGTTTCAATCTCCAGGGTCATGTGTGCCTGTTCAAAGACAGACCAGTGCTGATGTTTGATACAATACTTAAGTAGACCCGCTACTTTCGGGTTGTCCTGGTTGTTCGGGTTGCTCACTCTCGCTACGTAACCCATCGTCTCCTCCGATTTCGGAGTCACTGATACCAGTTTCACGTTGGACATAACCAAATCCTTTCCTCTTATTATTTTGTTTGCGTAGTTCGTCTTTCACTAACTCATCGTAAAATCCAGACATCAAATAATTATACTCTTCATTTGAATAAAGATCTGGTTTACGTAATGCTTTTTTGATAGCTCGAAGTTTAACTTTTCGTTTCATCTTTTTCAGCAATTTTTACCTGGAAAAAATTTTTCCAGTTTCATGAGATCAAAAACTGATTTTCACTCACAGATTTTAGCATGCTCTGCTGGTGTTGTCAACACTGAACCTACTTGTATGACAGTAGATGTACAAGATGATAGTGTTAGGATCAACAACAGAAAGAGTTGTACCCTAACAGGTCTAGGGTACTGCATGTACTCCTTCATCCACCAAGGTCTCTGTGGTGGTGTCCATCCAAAGATCTTAACTGTTTTCATTAGTCTGCATATCCATCGTCATCATCTCCTACATCATAGTTACTTGGTCGATAAGAATCAACATCTGAATAAACTTCAGACTCCAAAGCTTCAACTAAAAGTTTGAGGTTCCTAACAATTAGTTTGATCCTCTCCCTATCAAGATTCATTTGAAATACTTATTGACTACTTCAATCTGATCATGATACCTAGCAATCTTATCCAACTCTACTTGAATTGCTTCAGTGATATCAGAGTGTTCTCCAATACCCATCGGATGTTCTAGGTATACTTCTACGTTTGCTCTATGCTTCGCAATCTCTCCATTAGCATGTGCTAGGACAGCTTTTAATAATTGATCTCTCATGTGTAACATCTATTTAATTACATGGTACATATTATATTATAAAAAAAGACCCCTGTCAAGAGGGGTCTTCAAATATGTAAGTAAGGGTTACTTTATACACATACAACTTTACGTTCTACATGCTTGATGCCACGGTAAACAAGTTCGGAAACTTGCTTGTCACATGACTTCTTTTTGTTGGTATCATACTCGACACCACGGTAGGTAACTTTTGCCATTGGATTTACTCCTAAAGTAGTTGGGTTTTTAATCCGTTCCTTTAGTCGGCTTTTGCGTCCTTAAAACATCCTGGGTCTGTTCCATCCTTAATCGTTTCCACTATATCTTGCTTCATGTTTAGACTGACATCAGGAAACTTGAGGTCATCCATCAACCAATTATAAGTCTCGCAATCAAGGAGACCAGTGTGTGGTGTTGAAGCAATTAAAACAGGCAACAGTACGTTTAACATAGGATGAACGATTCCGTTCCGAGTCGGCTTACTTGCGTCCCTTTCGGGATGAACGTGTGGGTATCATAACATACCCATATTATATAGTCAAGTAGATGTGTTATCTTTGTTACAGTTTAAGGATATCTTAATGATCTCTATCTTCTATGAAGTCAGGACACAGTAAAGAACTTGCTAAATCTTTCGCATGCCTATTCTTTTCACACAATTTATTCATCCATATCCTTTCTTCAAGGGAAACTTCACCATCAGTTGTAATCATTCGGCAACAAATGTCAGTGAGTTCCAATCTATATTTGGTCGATAGAGTCATGTGCTTCAGTTATTTTATTGTACCAGTATTCAAAATCATTACGGTCCTCAATGGACACAATCTCACCTGTGTTATGAAGGATTAACACACCCAATGGTCCTTGATCATCTTCCATAGAAAGGTAATCAACATCAGGTGTTAGTCTAACTCCCCTCATCTTTACCCTCCTCGGTCTTTGGTTCTTCCTTCTTTGGAGGTGTTGCTTTCTTTGCTTTCTTCTTTGCTGGTTTCTCCAGCATATTATCATTCCATCTGTTAGGATTAACCTGCCCACCAGACTGTGACATTTTCTGCAATCCTTGCTTGTAGTTATCCCAGTAATGATCAAAAATATCAGACTGCTTATCACCCATTGCTAAATCATAGCAAAGCTTTCCATCCTTTAAATACTCAACAAGATATGATGTGTATGGAAGACGTTTGTTCTGTGCTAATTTAGGATCACAGTTCTCATATAATATTTTCATCCTCCTCTATTCCCCCATTCAATTTTTGGAAATGCAGTCTCTACACATGCACGTGTAACTCTATACTTCTTATTCAATGCTTTATCCTTAACAAGTATTAGAAGTTCTGCCTCTTCTTTACTCAACCCTTCCAACATCTGAATGAAAAGATTCTCACGTTGTGTCTGTCTCAAAGAAGTAGATCCACCCTTAAAGAAAAGATATAACTTACGATACTCTTTCTCCAATAACGTATGTTCTGTTCCTACAGGTGCCTCATTAGCTTCATAAGGAACTGTACCTTCTGGAAGCATAGAAACTATACTCTCATCAAAGTTTGCAATAAGAATTGAACGTAGAGCATCAGTATTGTTTGCCTTAAGGATCTTAACCTTTTCTGCTTTTGTCTTTGCGTTATGTACCTTCTGTAGTACTTCAGATATCAATAGTTTCATTTGTCAAAAGGAATAATATTTTCTAATTTATTTAGTCGTCTTCGTAAACTTCATCTTCATCCACGAATTTTACTGTAAGTAATTCTTCATTGATAACAAGACCTTGGTCGTCATACATCTCTGGATGTTCAGGTAAGTTTGCTCTCGTGTGCATAAAATTGTAAAGAAAATCATTTGCTACCCACCCAATTATTCCTCCGAGAATAAGGGATAATATGATCGAAACACCTGAAAAAAATAAAACTTCTGTGGATGGCATAGTATTCTCCGTTAAATTGTTTCTACATCCTCCCAAGTAAACTCAAGTTTAAAACTTAACTGCTTATTAAAGAGGACAAAGGTTTGATTTATTTTTAAACCCCGACTCATTTTATATGGTGAGTCTCGTTTAGCCCTCCTTATCATTAGTTCCACGCCTTTATTTATGGCATCTTCATCAGATTCTTTCCTTGGTATCTTAATCATTTTTTGGGGTTGGTCCTGGAACTAACTAATCCTTCTTTAATAAGATACTTTGCTGTTGCATGAAGGCCAGGGAATTCCTTACCATCAATGACAACATAGGGATAACCTTTAGCAAGAGGAAACTTCTTTTCCATCTGTGCTTTAGTCATGTCTCTACCGACAAGCACTAAAGTATAATCCAATGATGCTCTACGCATCAATTCTTTTGTCATCTCACAGTAGTTACAACCTTTTATAGTATATAAAGTAACTTCCATTAGTTATTCTCTTGCCTATCTAGATTAGTAATAACTATCTTATCACCATCAATAGTAAATTGCAAGTCCTCATCGTGTTCCCAACATAACTCTTCATAAAGAGCATTGAGTCTTTCCATATCTTCCCAAAGATCTGTTGTCATGTTGCAAATTGTCTTAAGTACTGTAGTATATATTTGTATGCTTCAACTATATCTCCTTCGTCTTTTCTAAAGAGATCTTTGTCGAAACGTTCTTTTGTACCCTTCTTCCAGAGTCGCATGTTGTCAGGTGATAGTTCATCAGCCAAGAATAAATCGCCGTGAGCATCGTATCCATATTCTAATTTAAAATCAACAAGATCTATACCACACAGTGTAAACAATGACTGTAATTGGTGATTAATTTCTTGAGTTCTCTCAACCAATGGGTCAGGATCATGACCCATTAATCTCACACGATCAGGTGTGAGGAGTGGATCATTTTTACTATCATCCTTCAAGAAAAACTCAACAATAGGAGGTTGTATAAGTGTGCCTTCGTTAATGGTAGTAGACTTAACGATACTACCAGCAGCGATGTTACGACAGATAACTTCCAAAGGAATGATTGTAAGTTTCCTACACAACATAGTGTTGAGAGAAGGAAGCTCAATGAAATGAGTTTTAATTCCATTCTTTTCTAACATTTCAAACAACAATGCTGAAATGAGAGCACACGTAGTACCTTTATCTTTAGGATACTCTACGTGCTGACCATTCCAGGCAGTTACCTTATCATGAAATTCAATAAGGACTCTCTGTGCGTCACCATCTACATCATATACACTCTTAACTTTTCCTCTCAAAAATGGTTCATTCATACTAATGGTGTGGATTATAATAATGTACTATACTGACAAGAAATATGATAAGGACCAACACGAAACCAAACCACGCTAAAAATGTCATTAAAAAAGGGGGTGTAGTA
>MDTE01068509.1_pt1 | contig 10231 bp, 12 predicted proteins | sample 811231 | NCBI WGS metagenome assembly MDTE01 (sample SAMN05326651, study PRJNA326480) | marine metagenome | isolation source: seawater | place: Indian Ocean: Red Sea | collected 2010 | reverse complement strand
TATTTTCTATGCTCTGGTTTTAATTCTAGTAAATCGCTATTTAAACCTTGATCTAATATCTGTTCAGCGTGTTTATTTTCAAATGGAACAATAACTACATCAGACACTTTCTGTCTCCAATCTAGGATAAATTCCAAGGATAGTCATAGGTAAAGCTTGAGGTTGTTGCACATAAACCAAGCCTTCTGTTCCGTAGTCTGTATCAAATTCAATAGACTTATCTCCTGTAAATAATGGGATGGGTAAATCCATAGGAGATCCACTTGCTCTAAAGTCTATTGAAGTTAAATTGCCAGCATTGGGTCCAACACTTGCACCAACTGTATTTTGAAATCTAACGGATAAGTCATAAATTCTTTTTGTTTTTGTTTGTGTTGTTTCGGTATAACCTTCGTCTAATCTCATAGTTTGTAAATCAGATGTGTAGAGTAATCCTACTTTTGCTTGTTCAGTAGCATTGGTTAATGTTATAGCTCCACTTGAAACTGTTTTTGAATTTTGTGTTGATCCTTCTCCAATTATATCAACCACCTCTGCTTCTAAATGATCTAAACCAGAAAGACTTGAAGTTAAATCTCCTGTGTAGCTTAATCCACTATCTAAATAATGAAATGCAGTTAAATCTTCATTAAAATCAAATGGAGTAAAATATTCAACATATCGTCTTACCGCTCCATTAATCCATCTTTTAACTATAACCCAAACCTGATCTTCATCTGCATCGCCATCAATGACAGCTACGCTTTCTACTTTAGCATGAGTTAAAATATTATCAGTTTGTTCTGATGTGTGAGCTGATGTTAAACTGACAACAGTTGCTAAAGTTTTGTCTGAATAAAGTTTGAATTGATTGTCGTCTATTTTTTCAATGTAATATTTTGTATTTTCAGACAAACCACCAATGGCAGTTCCTGTGTTGTCATAATAAAATATATCACCTGTAGTAAAACCATGAGAAGCTGAATAAATAAAATTAGATGAAATATTTACGCCTTGATAAATATATTGAGTTGTGTCTGAACTAGGAGCTGAAGTAAAGGATATAGCAGTTCCGGCAGTAGCGTTAGATGCGGTTGTTGCTAATTTGATTGTGTTACTATCTGATGCGATAGCATAATATAATGTTGAATTATCTAATCCACCAATCGCATTACTAGCTGCATAATAATAAACTGGATCAGCCGTAGATAATCCGTGTGATGTTAAAGTTATGGTGTTGTTAGTTGTATTCACAACTGTTGTATTTGATGTAAAAGAAATTTGTTGATGAATAATGTTTTTTGTAGTGTCTGATTTGCCGCCTATAATGTGTCTGTGCCAGGCAACAACATTTTCTAATCTATTGTAAGTTAAACCAGCTAATACCCCATCCGTTCTTGCTCCCCATACAACAGAGTAAGGTTCTTGTTGATAATCCATTTGCACTACTCCGCTTTCTGTTATATGATCCGCCAAAATTGTTAAGTCTGGTGCAACATAACCATCCGTATCAAAGTTATAAGCAAGCTCTCTAACTTTCCTTTTAGCTCTTTGTAAAAAGATTGTAGCGTTTCCAATAGATAAAGCATCTACTCCGGCAGATCCATAGTTGGATTGTTTTCTAATATTAATATTAGTTGGAGTTATAGCATCTTGAGATGAACCAGAACTAACGGCATATTCACCACCCGTTGTCATACAGATTAAAGTTCTTGTAGCTTTTAATGATTTAATCGCATTAACTTGGTTAGATGCAATCGTATAAATCATAGCATCATCGGCATTTGAACCTGATGTCATGTTTTCATAATCTCCCGATTTAGAAAAAAACATGGTTTGAGGTTGATCGGTTGTTGCGGCAAATACTAATCGTTGCTCAAAGAATGACACGCAAGCGGGATGACCCGTAGTATCTGAAAAAGAACCAAGTTGCCAAGTTGCAGTAGCATCGGTATTTGCAAAGGCTTTAGTAATCGTGCAGACTACAACAGTTGTATTAGTTCTTGCTGTAATCTTTGCTTCGCCACTATTAAATTTTAAAATTCTTCCCACATCGGTTGTTTGCCAACCATCACCACCATTAACTCCTGTCGTTGATGATGCTGTAAAATTGACACCCGTTCCAGTTCCGGATGATGCTGGAGTTATAGTTGTTGCTGTCGTATTGGCATCCATGTATGGACCCGTTTCAGCAAAATCTACAGCAGTTAAAGTCCAACTCGTATGAGCCGTTCTTGAAAGTTTCATTACTTCGTGGGAGTTGTGGCAGATATACATAACATCTGCGGATTGTGCGAATTTTAAATCAAAAAGTTGAGCTGTTGTATATTCAGTTGTGATTTGATAAATTTTGTTTGCTATACCACCTGAAGAATAAGCTGTGTAGCCAGATGAATTAATATCTGTACCATCCACATTTTGTAGTTCAAAAGTATTAGTAGTTTTATCGGCAACTTTAAAAGTTTTACCATTAACTTCTGTCATACCCACAACACCAGAAATATTTACAAAATCTCCATTGGAATAACCATGAGAGCTAGAGGTAACGACAGCTGGGTTAGCAGCAGTAATTCCGGTAATAGTTTTATTGCCTTCTGTGATTTGACCATTGTCTTTAAAGAAACGGATATATTGATTACCAAACTCTAAAATATAAGTTTGTTCAGTTGAAAATGTGAATGGAATTAATCGTGTGGAATTTGCAGATGTTTTAACTTCAGAAACAAAATAAGTTCCTGGTCGTCTTGTTACGGGTCCATGTGGTAATACAACAAAATTCTCAATATTTGACGCTCCGTTAAAATATTTAGCGAAGTCTGTACGACCCTCCATAGATGATGAAAGCTCCCCAGCGGTAAAGCTAGGTATGCTTAAAAGTTGTTTAGGCATATTAGTATCTACTGTTTATAAAATCTTCTGTTATGATTTGATCTGTTGGACCATTGTTAGGATCCGTATTGTAACCTTCTGAAGCGTCTGCGTGTCTTGCTTCAGATAATTTTGCTTGATATTTTTCTGTCATCAGTTTTGCAACTTGTAAATTAGATGTGATGGCGTAAGCTATATCTTGAGCTAAACCAGCAGAGATAGTTTCTCTTAACAAAATATCTAATTGGTTGACATCTGATTCCATGGCTAAATAAATTAAATAAACTTCACTTTCGTTTATTAATAATTTTCTTCCTTCAATTTTGTAATCTGAATTATAATCTTTAACGTGTAAAACCCGTATGCAATCTGAGGGTAAAGTATATTGATAAGTAAAACCCCAAGCTGGAGTATCGCTATCTTGTGCTAATTGAACTCTTTTAACAAGACAGTTCCAAGGATGAGATCTATAAACTGCATCTCTAACTGTTTCATATCTTTCATTACATATTCTAGCATTCTTTGAATTTTCAGTAAGTGCAGTTATAGAACTTGCTCCTAATTGATTTAATGCTGAATTACATATTTGAACAACGCTTGCCATTTTATTATTCCTTTAAAATTTTGTTTAGATTATAGGCGAGTTAAGTCCCCCGCTCCCGCCTATAAATTTTATTGCTTAGTTAACAACGTAGTGTATGCAGAATGACATATCGCCTTCAGTTCCACCCGCAGCAGCCATAGTAGCCGCTATGTAGTAGAAACCTCCAGGGTCAGATGACGCTCCAGCCATTTCCCACATTTGCTTTCCAGCAGTATTGATGTCAGCAGCTTCGTGTCTTACATCTGCCATTGCAGCAGCATCAGCCACCGCAGTTGCAAAGTAATCTTCATCGACTACTGTACCATTTGATTGATAAATCCCAACATTGAAAGTACATGAACCGCCAAATGTGTCTGATCCTACCCATATTTGAGGTACAACCGCATTACTTGGTATCGGTGCAAGCATAACAATATCGTCATCATCACTATCACCAGCTGCTACAACTATAGTGCCTTGTGCAACACGAAGAACTCCGTGTAAAAGACCGCTATCTGTAAGAACTGGAGGCGTAGCTTCAAAATTTGCTACTAAGTCTGAGTTTTTAGTTCCCATTATGATTTCCTCCTATTATGCTTCATGACAAGGAATTTGAACAACTTTTTCTTCTTCCATTCTTACTGCTCCAAGTGCCATTGAGTAGTACACTTGAGTTGAGTAAGACTTGTCAGCTCTTTCAGAGATTTTTGCTGATATATCTTTTCCGATACCTAATTTAATAGCATCTTCAGTATATGCAAAAACTAATCTGTCAGATGTATATGTTGCATCCTTGTTCAGTCTAGTTGACATTATGAACTCAAAACCTAAAAAAGTATTTACAGCTCCAGTTGCTAATGCACGAACTGAATTGTAGTCCGAGCTAGTAACCTGTGTAGTACCTAATAGATCAGAGATCTGTTGTGGTCCGCAAACGATGTATCTTCTTAAAGAAGGGTCAACATCATTGTTATCCAAGATTTTCTTCGCAGACAAAAGTTTAGCAATAGTCAAACCATCTGATTGGTCTGAAGTCGCTGTTTTTTGTCCAGAAGGTAAAGGCGTGGATGTACCACCAGCTACACCAGTATTCGCAGATGCGTTGAATGCTGTAATAATTACGTCATCCATTGCTCTGTTCATCGCTGCTGCCGCTGCTCTTGCGTATGAGCTAGTTGGATCTACAAGCATTCTAACCTTGTCAACATCGTCAACAAGATCAGCCCATTCGTAGTCAGCTAAGCTCAATCTTCTTCTACTATGTGGCGTATCTATTTGTGGTGTATCGCCATGTCTGCTCGTTCTTAATTGAGCAGCAGTTACTCCGACTTGATCGAAGAAAGCGTTTTTACCAGTAACAGTTTCCACATCAACAGAAGATCTTAGTTTACTTCCCATTTGTTGAGAAAGCATAGATACGTTTGAACTATACTGCTCTACAAAAGAAGTAGTTATTTGTGAACTCATTATAAGTTCCTCCTGTTTATAGTTTATGTTATTGTTAAGCGGATGATTATCCTTACGGGTCGCTCCTCGATTTGAGTTCTCCTGGAACCTATACTTTCATAGTGTCAACTAGGGTCTTACGATTATCCTAATTATTTTCAGCTATACAATATTTTTCTTTTCTCGTAAAGCTAAAACTTCTTGAACTGCGGCTGAATGGTTTGGATGTCTTTTATCCCAATAAGCCGAACCTGTTTGCGTCAGTTCTCCAATTTGTTTGTCTATTTGTGATGGTGTTAGATATGTGGGTCCAGATGCCTGAACAATACTATCTTCCCCCATTTTACTTGCTAATTCTGCAAAAGCTTTAATCATAACCGGATGATCTCCTAGTTTAGTTCCATCTGCTAGATTAGCATTTAAAAGCTCAGTAGCACCAACCGATTTCGCTAAGGTTGCTGCCTGTGAAACTTTTTGGTCAAATGCTTGACCCCATTCTTGTTTTAGTTCCTTCGTGCTATTTTCTCTAGCTGCAAGAGCTTTACTGTCAGCATCTTGTAGAGATTTAGCTGTCATTTCATTATAGAATTTAACCATCCCTTGAGCTTGTCCGGGAAGTAATCCTAGCTTATGTGCTTGGGTTGAAAATTCTTTTAATGATGCCTCATCCACTTCTTTATCTTGTGGTAAGTCAAATTTATATCCATCTGAAGTTTTTGGTCTGCCTAGTTTTTCATAAACGGCATCCCAATCTTTTTCAGTTGCATATTTGTTTGGAACTGGAATTTTATCCGCTCCTACCATTTTTTGTGCGTGAACATAAGACTTTGCTAAGCTTTCAATATCTTTAATATTCTCTAAAGACTTATCAGCTCTTAGTTCATTAGAAAGACTTGCTTTCCAATCTGCATTTGTTTGTGGAGTTTCTGTTTTAGGGTCTCCAGACAACACCGAATTTTGTTGCTCTGGTTGAGCTACAGGTGTTGCTACCTCTTGATTTTCACTACTCATTTTTCCTCCTATGGTTTTTTATTGAGCATATTTTTAATGAACAAGATAACAGATCTTGTTCCTTCTAAAAATGCACTTTCATGACTATCTCCTTTAACATGAGTAGTTGTGTGAAAGCTGCATCTCTTTTCCAAATCTTCCAATACTTTTTTTCCATTGTCAGATTCAAAAACTTGTTTGTAAGCAATAATTAATTGCTCTAAATCTTTAGAGTTCATTTGCTACCTTTAAAGCGGGAGCTACTTTACCCGCTGCTTCTGCTACTTGTTGAGCTTGTTGAAGTTGCATTTGTTCCATTTGTTGTTGTTGTTTTTCTTCTTGGATTTCTTGAACTTCTGCTTTTGATCTCATAATTTTAGCGGGTAAGCCTAAAACATCTTTAACATGATTAACTAAACCATCTATGTCTATGTAATCAAATACTGGTGCAATATTTTGCATTGAACCAAATATTTCAATTCCTCTCATAATCGATGATAGTTCTTGTGTTTTTTGAGCTTTCGCTAATGGAGACACATATTCTATCTCAACATCTTGGTCGCCAATTTCTTCTGGCATAGCGGGTAGCTTATTATTTTTTAATAATAAATTAAATGATCTTGTAATTAAAGGTTGTAATAATTCAGATTGAAGTCTGCCTAGAACGGGACCCAGTAATCTCATCTTTTCCTCAGTTCTTTGCATCACTTCAGTTGCCGTCATGTTTACACCTTGAACTGTCATTAACTGGTCAACAAAAAAGTTTTCTCTTATTGCTTTTCTTCTTTGATCTTCCATTTGTAATCCTAAAGGATTATTGGATCCTATATTTAATGGTTCAATTCTTTCTCTGGTTCCAGCTCTATAGAAGTTTAATCCACCAGGAACAGTTCTTACGGGTAAAATAAATCCATCATCAGGAACCATTAAAGGTGGGTCAATTTGTTTTTGAGCTGCTTTGATTGTCGTCTTAGACATTGTATTTAACATCTTCGTATCTGGTAAAGCATTCATCGCTGGCGATCTGCCATAGATTTCATTAGATGAAGATTTTAAATATCTTGGAACGACATAAGGAAATTCTTTAAATCCACTCTCTCTTAAAAGCGTGCCTGTTTTTTCGTGAACATGGCAAGAAACCCAATCCATATTTTTATTATTGTCATATCCCATTTTAACTTCATTAGGATAAACCGAATGAATAATGACAGCATCGTCATAAGGAGCTTTATCTATATCCGTTAGAATAGCTCTTGGAAGTTCTACACCAGGATACATGGATGGAATGTTTTTGTTTTTAAGATGAAATCTTCTTGTTAAGCTATCCACCATTCCTTTATCATCTTCAGTAATAAAGATTTCTGAAATATGTAAAGTTTTAAATCTTAAATCATCCTTAACATCATCCGTGATAAACATTGCGGATGTACCGAAAGCTAATAGCTCATGGTATAATTCAAATATTTCTTGTTGGAAATTAGATCTTGCAAAGACTTGTTGCATGACTTTTGAACAGCTCTCTAACCATTCAACAGCTGTATCATCTTCGTTAATAAGTTCGTTTCTAAATTTTAATATGAACCACGGAGAAATCGTATTCGTTAGCATACCATTTAAACTCGCTGATAATAATTCTAAAGCGTGGGTAGCTGTACCATCATAAATCTGATCGTGTCTTTTGTCGCCTTTAGTTCTTTTAATTGTGATGTTTGATTTTCTTGGTAAGAAATAATCAGCAATATCTTGCCAATGATCTTCCCAAGTAACTCTTTGTGCTTTGAGAGTTTTATATCTCTCTACTACCATTTTTGCTTTTGGATCTTGTGCCATTTACCCTCCGAGTAATGATTTCTTGCTTGTTGTTAATGCGTTGTCGCCTAAACCTTTTGCACCTGTTAATATTGTGCTTGATCTTCCTTTACCTCTTGCTAATCCCATAGCGTCTGTTGATGTTGCTTGTGATACCTCAGCTTTGGTTGGAGCTGGTGTATATACAGGTGTGGGTGCGGGTGCTGGCGGTTTTGGTCTAAAAATTTTTGGTGCTGCTCCTCCCATACTATCCTCCTAATAAAGTTTTCTTTGTTGAATATTCATCATCCTCTAAACCTTTAGCTGTGGTTAGAATAGTGGATGCTCTTCCAGTTCTTCCAGCTCTGATCTTCGCTCTCTTAGCTTTAGCTGCCTCTTCCCTATCCTTATCATCATACTTAGGTGGTTCGGGTGCGGGTTGAACCGCTGGTATTGGCGGCATTGCTGGGACTGTTGGTTTCATAAATCCCATAATTATTCTCCGTGTATTGTATAATCGTTGACAGCTAATTTTTGAGCCGCCACTTTGTTTCTTGGTAATTCAGTAATTCCTAAAGCCAGGTATCTCATTGCATCGCAAGCATGAGAACTCCAATCTTTAACAGGCTTATTACTAAACATTTTCATCTTCTCGTTATATTTTCGATGATGGTGTCTTAACGCATCTATTAATGGTTTTGTGTTTTCTGTATCGAACCAACACTTGGGTAAAACCATTTTTAAATTATGGATACCATCCTCTAAATTTATTTTAGGTAAAATCTTAAACCTTATTCCTAATTGGTAAGCTACCTCTCTTCTGGTCTTACCCGTTGAAAATTCCGTAACCTCAATATCGTGGGGTGCAAAATGATCTCCGTAAACATAATCCTTATCTTTCACCACCTGGATATAATGCGGCAACCCCTCTCGGTTATTTTCATAAAAATCTATAACCAAAACCTGGTTTCCAACTTGTTGAAAAAAAACGATTGCCGTACTATCATCAACACCTAAATCCCAAGCGGTATGAACTAATAAGCTTGGGTCATAAGCAAGTTTTGTTAATTGTTTTTTTTCTTCAATGGATTTAATAATATCTCCATATACCGATCCTTCGATATTTGCAATCCAATCGCACTCAAATTCTTGTTTATACTTTGCCTCTCCCATTTGAGCTTTTGCTGCGTCTAGCTCTTCCTGGTCGATAATTTTAGTCTCGCTGGCTTTAGCGGTATAAGCGAACCACTTTGGGTCTCCTAAAGCGTGCTGGTATAAATCATAAAATATATTACTCATACCCGCTGGCGTACCTATGAAATAACAAAACCCCTTCCTATCGGAAAGTGCTGGTCTTATTATTTCATTCCATAACCTAGGATCTACTTGAGCCACCTCATCGATACAAACTCCATCCAGGAATAATCCCCGTAAGCTGTCAGGCTGTTCAGAGGATAACAAGGTGATACGGCTGCCATTCGGCAAATCGCATCTTAATTCTGTTTCATGAAACTTAACTCCCGGTATTCCACCCGCAAACATTTTCATATAATCCCAGGCTATGCTTTTAGCTTGTTTGTAAGTAGGTGCTATGTAAGCGAACCTAGGATTTTTTAATTTATGGGTAAGTGCAGCTCTAATTAAATGATTTATAATCGCTACACTTTTCCCAAATCTTCTATGACAAGATAGTACAGCAAACCTATACTGATCCAAGTTATTATGTAATGTTGCTTGTAGTGGTCTTGGCGTATAGGGTATTTGTACTTTCATATTATAATATTGCTAATACAACAATAATAACAGCTACAGCAATCACGGCTTTTTTGTGATCTCTCCAGTAGTGTTCTATGTCATGTATAATTCCTAACATATTCATTTTTTCCTCCCTATTAGTGAATGGTTGGCAAATCAAATAACTCTTTGATTGACTTATATTCAATGCCACTATTCTTCATAAGTCTTTTACAAAATCTATTGGCGTGATCTTGGCTTTCAAATCCGTTTAAGTGAATAACTAACCCCCCCGTATCTTCTGCGTGAAAAACCATAGCGGTTATTAAATTATCTGTGTATTTATCTTTTATTGACATCTTAAAGCCTGTGTGTGTTTGTGTCTTAAACTCCCGAGTTATATATATTCTTAAAAAAAGCGGGTGGTTTTTCGGGTGTACCCCCCTTTTGTTCTTTCAAAATCTACCTTTTTCTGTGTAAAAGCTAGGGTCGTAGGTACATAACCTATAGACAACCCCCGTAATCATTAGCTTATTCAATTAAACAGAGACCAAGACAGAGACTAACCAGCTCACGAACTCCATAATGCGTGTGCGAGGATTGTGGAACTGCTATAAAAAAACCAACTTTACTCACCACTTTCTAATTACTCTTTTGATCCTAAATCTCTTCTTAAGTTTTGGTTGTTCCTTCTTGCGTATCAGATGTGCTTGCTCCAGGTATTGCTTTAACATCCACACTTGATACTTGATCCACAACATTTTCAACTTTTTTAATATCTGCATTAGGCTCTCCCCAACTAATAATCAGATGATTATCTATTTTTTGTTCTACTTTTTGTTT
>MDTE01098963.1_pt1 | contig 10232 bp, 28 predicted proteins | sample 811231 | NCBI WGS metagenome assembly MDTE01 (sample SAMN05326651, study PRJNA326480) | marine metagenome | isolation source: seawater | place: Indian Ocean: Red Sea | collected 2010 | reverse complement strand
TTGGGTTCCTTGGGTTAAACATGAATGGAAAGAAAACAATGGTGTACGAACATATACCAGTGAAACTAATCAAGTTAATCCTTTTATTAGGAGAGCACCTTTAGATAGGACTCCTTTTGCTGCATATGATGAGTTTATGAAAGCAGATAAATTGAGAAGGGGAATTATGCATGAGGAACTAATGCACAGAAATAAAGCAGATATTGAACGGATTAGTTCTAAAAGTTTTCAGAATACTTTACGCTATTCTTTTTAAAATCATATATAGTAAGAAATGAGGGAGTTTAATGCTGATTACGATTGATCTATCTGCGGTAATACTATATCTTATCGTTTCAGATCCTATCTGGCAATCAAGATTGATTGTTAGAACTACTGATGCATGGGAATCATGGCGTAAACGTAGTCGTGTAGCAAGACTCCTTAATAAGATTGAATACGTCTTTGAGAAGTACAATCTAAAGAACGAGGTAACTGCTAAAGTATAAGAACATGACTAACTATGATATATTAGTTGACACAATCAACCAAAAGTTGTATGAAGTATATACTATGGGTCAAACATTAGATGACAGTGATTGGGATGATGATACAGCATCAACCATATCAACCAACATAATAGAACTTGTTGAAGATCACCAGTCTAATCCACGAAGTAAGTGGAGAGCAAGTGACTGATATCTTCCCTATATTTCCTACACCTGTTATAGTTGGTGAGTTTAAACATCAGAAGAAGTGGAAGAAGATATTCAAAGAACAGTTTGATAATGTTGATCGTAGACCAGATACGTGGACACAACCATTAAATACATCTTTTCCACAGATAGAAGATGATGATCCTTATGTGTCACCTGACATAAGAGATGACATACAATCAGATCTTCTTATGCATGTTAAAGATACCATGAAAGAATATAATATGCCAAGTAGTGTATTTTTTTCTGAATTCTGGTATAATGCATATTATAGTGGACAAGGACAAGAGAATCACGATCATTTATCAGAAGTAAATCACAATCCCTTTTGGTCTGGGATATACTTCTGTCGTAATTGTTTCCCTGGTTCTTTAACTCTATCACGTAGAGAGCAATCATTTAGGTTACAACAGTATTATGACTGGGATAATACTGCTCCACAATTAGAACAGTATTACAGGACAAGAATACAACCACCTATATCTGATGGCACTGTCGTGTTGTTTCCACCTCATGTCTTACATCAAGTCACTACTGATGATAGAAATGAAAAGAACATGAGATTAACATTCTCTTTTAATGTATACAGAGAGAAAATCCAAGTACAATTATCTAACAACAAATTAGTTGAAGTATAACTATGGCACTAACTGAACAAGTTGAGACATCACTACGTGATGCACAATCAAATTTGCGTAATGCATTAGCATTTGCTGCACGTACAGAGAAACCTTATATTAACATGCATATTGGTAAGATGATGCATGACATAGACAATTTAATAGATGTCCACGAGATACTAGAGAAGGTAGATAATCGTGAGAAGGGAGACAGAGGACGTTGGGGTCCATTTATTGGTGACTTTGAAACGTAATCTTACACAAACCGAAAGATATCCTAAAGAAAACGCTGTTTTGTGTTCGTTTCGTGTTATATATTATGGGGAGTTCAACACAAATAGATGTTTCAATCACTTAAATGGACAGAAGATGGGGAACTATCTGATGTAGACATGGCAAGGATATTAGATGCTCTAGGTAATGAGAAACTAGTTAAGTGTAAGGTTAAAGAAGAGGAACCTGCTGAAGAATTAAACCCACTTCGATCTCCACTTTAATGGGTGGAAGTAAGACGATATCTCATCCAGTGTAAAAATATAGAATGGAGCAGAGTTTATATGATTCTGCTCCATTTTTGTCATCCTATGTTTACCATCGACTAATCTGTATGGTTTACCAGGTGGATTTGGTGTGTCTTTTAATACTATGCCAGGATACCTGTAGTCACACATCATTAGTCTTAATTTATTGATTCTAATCCATTCAGGATCAAGTATATTATATTGTTTACTACCTATGTCTTTAAATGATATAGTTTGTAGCCTATCATCTGTTAATAAATGTTCTATGCTAGGAAGATATATTGTAGCATCATAGTTAAATATTCGCCAAATCCCTTTGGCATCATGGTTACCAGTCAACATTACGATATTGTTAAGAATGATTGAATCGCTTGTATTTATGGGTCAATCATGTTAATATACCTTGTCCTTCGCAGTTAGAGTTATGACATTCGAGCAGTACGTTAAGGAAGAATTGGAATATTACGATCAGCATCCAGAGGAAGATGACCATATCATAGAGTGTCACTCTAATTCATTTGAAGCGACGGAGGTGGAATACACCCATTCCCAGTAGACAGTTGAAGAAGTGTAACAGAGATGGTTGCAGGGGCATTGAAATGGTGTATATTAGGTAAGTCGAGGGCAATCGACCTCGTTTCAAACCCTATCCTATTCTATCATGACTGTAATCTCCACCAACGTTGACGCTTCTGCATTTGACTATGAGGAACTGTTTGACGGTTGCGAGACTGGCAACGACATTCTCGTTCGTTTGGAGGAATTGACAACCGAGCAGGTTTGATTTCATGTGGGCACGTTAGCGTTGCATCGGTAAGTCCCACATCCCCAACTCTTTATTTTTCATCATGACACTCACTAAAATCCAATTGACACCAAGTCAAACGAAAGAATTAGCGAGACAATATACCACATTATATGTTGATTCCATGGACTATAAGACTATGGAACGTATTGTAGAAGATATGGTATATGATGATGTAAAAGATTATGATAGTGTTACATTAGTATCACGTATCAGAGATGAATTTGGTGATGAAACACTAGAACAATTGATCGGAGGTGCTCATCATGGTGAGTAGTACTCAATATGCCTGGGGTGAAGAAGAAACCGCAGATGTCCCATTCACTGATGTTAAACTAACAACAGAAGAATATGAGGATCTGATTGAGTGTGTACATAATAAGATTAAAGAAGAATACAAAGACGATGAGACGTGTAGATTTTACAGTAAACTATTAGGTAAACTACTCATTCTTGCAAACCAATGAGATTGCATGTTTCCTGTCCTTCTGCCCCTTGGGAGAACACAACAACAGACAAGGATAGAGCAATTGATCTTGCCTATGACCTTGCTGAAGATTATCAATGTGATGTTGATCTTCTTTATGACACAGTAATGGCATCATCTGGATTAACTTCCAGAGTTGTATACACCACAGTTTCACCATGAAGTTCTATTATCAAAGATTTGATAATGCCAAGTATAATACTGTGGAATCACAGGCATTGTACAAGCAGTATCCACCTACATTTGAAGAGACTGAACACAAGTGGAAAATGAACTTGTTTAAGTCTCGTAAGTGCAGAAATGCAAGTAATGTATGGAAGATTCTTAACTGGACTCTACCACAAGAAGAGTTTGAAGAGTTAAGATACAAAGCAACAACATTCCCAGTTGTATATGACAAGTGGGGATTCAAACGTAAACACATCTTTCCTATGGAGGTTGAATGAAACTAGACACAATGAGCAGGGTTGTTGGTTCAATCATGATTGTTGTGTCATACTTTATCATACTACATGTCAATGTCATTACAGGTACAATCATGCATGCGGTTGCTGATGCAATTAGTATCCCTTACTTCATTAGAACTAATGGTTGGGATGTTGTCATTATGCTATCGTTCATGACATGCATATCAATTTCTAAATTCGCATTCTAATGACCAATCAAGCAGTTATTCAGGATAAAAACCACGGTATCTATCATCCATTCATGTTACATGAGCAGGAATTGAGGATACTGACTAATGCACTAATGGCATTAGATCGAAGTGATCAGAAGATCATTGAATCAATGTATGGTAAAGTAGAACCATTGTATCAGAAACTCTTGTATCCATTACAAGAGGAATACAAGAAACCAGTTGAATTGAAACCAAAACCCATACGTCATGGAGGTGATTTAGATGCCTTCTAACAAGATCACCATGGTTCATATGGACACTGATGAGGTGATTCAAGTTGAACTAGGTAAGACATCATGGGTTGCTCGTAAGATAATACAAGACCATGAGGTGCTTGGTTATCGTTTTGAGAACATGATGGATGCATTAAGAACACTCAAATCACTTGACACAATTAACATTGGAGAAGACATCGATGAGTCTGATTAACACTATCTACGGTCACCACTATCCACCTGGACCAACAATGAGCAAACCTGAAGCACCATTTGACACTGAAGCGTATGCTAATTACAAGGCACAAGTTGATCGAGAACGAGAGAAGATTGATCCCAATAATATTGTAGAATCAATCTATCAATTAGGATATAAGATTGACACTGCACTCTCAAAGATCATTGCTCAACTAGATGCACTTGTCAAGGATGATTTCAATCCAGATAATGTGACATGTTCAGTTGATGATGAACAGGTAGATTGTGAGACATGGGAGAAGGACAATGACTCCTGAAGAAAGAAAGAAATTAGTTAACATGAGTGATGAAGAAAAGGAAAAACTATCCATAGATGATTGTTTCATGTTAGCACTTGAAGATCTCGCAGCAGAGAAGGAAGTGACTGTAGATTACTACATGGAGGAATTCATGTAAACTACAGAATGTATACATAGTTCTTGTCGATGTTGGTATAAGGACGATTTGACCACAACAGAACAAGCACTAATGGATGAAATGAAAGCATTGATCAAGGATCTACAGTATAAAATCACTGAATTAGAAGTCCAAAACAATGCTAAACGATTCCATGTTGAAGAGTTAATCGCTCAACTAGAACAAACGAGCAACAAGGAGTACGACCTATAATACTGGAGGGAGTACAAAAGATCAGTAATTAGAAACTGCGCCCTCCATATTATGAACAAGGAAGAAGATGATAAAATGTTACCAGTAGGGGTTAAAGTAAGATGGCGAGATGATATTGGTGAAATAGCATTTAGTTGTGAGGATTGTTTAACAATTAGAGTAAACAATCCAAACTCTAATGAAAGACAACGTGAAGTAAGAGTTGTAGTACAGAAAGAGTATTTTGATGACATCGAACTATTAACAGGTAACCATTCACACCATTATTAACATGAACGACTACGAAGGCAATCCAATCATGGATGTATTTGATGATCCAAACTATCGTGAGCAAATCTTACGTGACGCATCACAAGAATTACTCTATGATGCTGAAGAAATACTACCCGATGAGTTAGATGATTTCTAGGGTACACGTGAGAGGCATCTAGAAGCGTCTGTAGTGGACACATTACAAAGTGTATACTAAATACTACATGCGCTGCTTTTTGTCCTATACTATGGGTGTTCACAAATGAATCATGCCATCAACCACAAAAGAGGTGTCTGTTAAGGACATTCTCCCATCTGATGTATTGAAAATGACTGACACATCAAACAACAAACTTGTTGTCTTGAAGTATACAGCACTATTGTGTAATGCATTAATTACACAGTATTTGAATGAGTCTATCGCTAGAGCAGAACAAACTCTAAAGATCAGACCTGATAGTGCATCAACAAAAGAACGATTGGAGCACCTGAAACTAGGTATTACCAAGGTCAATTTCTTCTTTGAAACTGGCAGGAAATACCATAAGATCATTGAATTAGATCATCAAGGTGGACAATCAACACATGCTTTTGTTGATAAAGAGACTGGCGAGGTATATAAACCTGCTAGTTGGAAATCACCTGCTAAAGGAGCACGATACAATTTACTTGATGAACAATCACGTAACAATTGTTTACTACGTGCTGACTGGGCAGGAGCATACTTATACAAATAAGTGTGCTAAATTAGTGTAGAGTTGCTCATAATTGTAAGTGTACCATCCTTTCACCCATCTATCATGAGCAGATCACGTTACAATGTAGTTGCAGAACATGTTTTGCAATTATTACAACCAATTGATGACACCTTAAAGGTAAGACCCAAAGATAATATATCTTCAAGGGAATTACAATTGTTTTGGCGTTATCACGGTCATTTCTCTAATGACTTTGCGAAAGCAATACAGAAAGCGTTACCAGATAATTATGAATTCGTATCTTATGATCATCTTCGTAACAAACTGGAGGCAAAAGCAAAGTGAGTCATTTAAGCGAACAACACTCAATTGTATCACAACTTGATACTATTCTAAAGAATCGTTACAGACGATTTAAATACTTACAGCGTAACAATCGCATGGAAGATGCTATTGCTGTTGCTGATGAGTTTCTAGAATGGATTGATCCTGATTATTTTGAACATATCAATGATGATGATCATCCTGTAACATATTTTTGTTTAGATGAGTTAGAACAGTGGCACGATGAAGCAATGACCGAAGAGTTAAGGGAGTTAGAAGATGATTAACACTATTGCTGCATTATATGCATACTGGATAGTATGTTATTGTTACCGTATTGTATTACTATGAACAATCTCATCACTGAAATAGGTTACATCATCATTGGTGGAGCATTAGCATTCATCCCAGTATACATACTGGGACTTATATTAAAACAAAATGACTGATTTAGCAGCACAATTGAAATTAGGGACCAAGAAATCCCATACAGCAGCAGAGAACACCAAATTTGTTGGTTCATTCTTACGTGGTGTTGTATCAAGAGATAGTTATCGTGTATTGATTGCTAATTTCTACTTTGTTTATCGTGCAATGGAAGAACAATTGTTTAAATACAAGGATCATCCATGTATTAAACCAATATACTTCACAGAACTACATAGAACTGATGCATTAGCAAAAGATTGTGAGTATTTCTATGGTACAAATTGGAAAACAATTATTCAACCTAGTGAAGCAACTCAACAATATGTTAATAGAATCAGAGAGGTTGATCCTGATACATTAGTAGGACATCATTACACAAGATATCTTGGTGATTTATCTGGTGGACAAATACTAGCAACAATTGCAGGTAATGCACTAGATTTAGACAAAGAGAATGGTCTTGCATTCTATGATTTCCCTGATATTGATGATAAAACAAATTTTAAAACAAATTATAGAGCAGCATTAGACACCTTACCATTAGATATACATGATATTAATAAGATTATAGCAGAGGCAAACTTTGCTTTTCGTCTTAACATGTATATGTTTGAAGAATTAGCAGGTAATCCCTTCAAATCAACGATGAAGGTGCTCTGTAGTCTAGTACAGAAGCAAATCAAATGACCTATCTGCAACAATCCTTAATACTTGGACTCTTTGTGACTATTCTATTCTTACTCAACGTCGGCAAATGAAACTATCACAACGAAATACTAAACTATCAAAAGCAGGTAAAGGACAACACGAACAACCTGAACAGTTACCATTGATGAATGCACCCCCAACTAATCCATTCATTTATGCATTAAATCAAATGGGATGGTCATTAGATGATGAAATTGACATCGAAACAGACAAAGAGAACAATCGAATCATTATCACTAATCAATCTAAATCCTGATGGAAGTTATTCTTACCCCACCATTAGATAAAATACAATTAAACAAAATGTCAAACTCAATTGATGAAGGTGAACTCATTGCTGAAATATTATGTATTACAGGTGAATTGAAAGGTACATGCACTAGATCAACTCAAGTGCAGTCTAATGGTCGTAAGTCTAAACTCATTACTATTGAGTACGATGTTGAAGATCCAAGAGAACTTTCTTCCTGAACCAGTATTTCGTCGCATACACAATTGGTTCTTACATACAAAAGAACCCAATTGGAAGTGGCAACCATTTAATACAGGAAGGTATAGAGATAATTATCAATTTAATATCTCATTCTTTCGTTATGATCAAACTGTACATCCACATTATCATATTGTTAAACCACTGGTAGATGCTATTAATCCTCATCAATTGATAAGAGTAAAGGCAAATCTTCACCCCATAACATCACAACATGAACAATCAGGGTTTCATGTCGATAATTTATATGAAAACTCTATCACATCTGTATTCTATATTAATACGTGTAATGGTTGTACAATATTTGAACATGACAATCATCATGAATATTCAGTAGAGAATAAATTGGTCTCTTTCCCTACTCATCTTAAACATTGTTCCCTTACATCTACTGATCAAAAATGTAGGATAGTAATTAACCTAAATTACTACACACGACCAACAATAAGACTATGATAAGTGCTATCTTCCCATTTGCATTCATTATACTATTAATATCAGGTATGCATATGTTATGGCCATTAAAGTATAGAGGATCAAAATAATGGATGATCATAATTTAGAAAGAGTAAGACGTATTCATCGCTCATTTAAAGATAAAGAGAGTGATGGTCATTATACTATTAAAAGACTATATGCTGAAGTATTGAGAGCAACAGCAAAAGACTTTCCTCAATTTAGAACAGCAGCATCTCCTAATGAATGGGAGAAGGGTTATCATACTGTTATTGAAACATTACATGATATTGCTCATGAATTTGAAGAGTTAGACAGACATCCACCTACTAAAGTATATGATGATTATAGTGACCCATATGGTGGACACTGACTAACACACCCGCATGGATACACTCCAGATGATATCTAGGTTTTCCACAGGTAGTTTTCCACAACTTTTAATAAACCTGTGGAAAACTCTATGTTTTTATAAATGGTTTAAAAAACATAGTATGTGTGAACTAATCATTAAGAATGTGCGGGGTTGTAGCAGTCTTGGCGTACCGCCCATCATTTGTCAATCCTCTGTTACATTCTGACATTATCACAGAAACTTCACAATGTGGCACAGCGTAGTTGACAGATTTTGAGTTTTCTGGTATTATAAGAAAGTACAAAAAGACAAAAAGTTCAAAAACTCACTTTTTTAAAAACTGAAAGTATTATGAAACTTAAGGAACCAACCTTTAGTGGATTTGATAGCTCTGCTATTAAATCTATTTCATTTAACAACAATTTGTGTGAAATAGTGTTCAAATCTAGTGATAAATGTTATAATTACACAGTAAATGATAGTAATTTCGTAAAAACAGTCGAAAAGACTATCAAAGACGGTGAATCTATTGGAAAACTAGTAAATAATGCAATAAAAGCAAATAAACTAGAAATAATTGAATATTCCACTGATAAACTAAATAAAACTGTAGTATAATTACTATTATGTCTAGGAAAACACGTAATAATCATGATTCATTCAGTAAAATGAATGAAATACGAGTTGATTACGAAGATTATGGATATGAGATACAAAATAGTAACAGACAAAAGAAACACAAGGAGCATAAGTTTAAGAAAAGAGAATACGATTACGATGACTAACTAAAGAGTATATTTGTACTACCTGTGGAAAACTATTTTTCCACAAGCAAGGGAGGACAGTTGAGAAACTGGACTTTTTTGTGACAAACGCTTAACAATTGGCATGTTGTCAACCCCCTGGGGTGTATAATTAAAGAGTTCAAATGAATTTCATTTCATGCCAACCAAGTCAACCGCAGTTTCTACAACCAAAGCACGTCCAGCACGTCGCCGCAGGTCAACTGCCAAGACTACGACCAAACCAGTTGCCAAAGTGTCCACCACCAAAGCAACAAAACCCACTGCTCCCAAACTTATGGAACAACCCAAGGTCATTACCACATCATTCAAAAATGGTGAAGCGTACAACAAACAGGTTGAGTGGGTAAAACCAGAGGTAGATCTGATCTCCTTTGATTCCTACAGAAAGGATTTCCACAATCGCATGTTGGTCCACAATTATGAGTGTCACATGCTGGTTGAGGATCTCAAGAAAGCATACCACGCTTCAACACCTTTCATCAAGAAGTCGTTAGACTTTCTTCAGGTTCAGTACAAGGTTGTGGAAAAACAGTTTTCCACAGTCTCGACAACCAATTGAGAAACTGTCCTTTTTTGTTACAACCCCGTTACATACGGGGTTTTTTTATGTCTTGCCGTGGTATCCTTAAGGGGTAGTCAACCAATTTTCACATGCGTAAGATTGAGTCAGAGATGCAAGCAGCAATTGCCGAGCGTCGCAACTGGTCTAAATCTAACACCTGCGTCAGCGTTGATAGTGACAACAACACAACCGTCACACTACATGGAAACACAATTGCCACAATTTTTAACAATGGTGACATGCGTCTTTCATCGTGCGGTTGG
>MDTE01017951.1_pt1 | contig 10232 bp, 4 predicted proteins | sample 811231 | NCBI WGS metagenome assembly MDTE01 (sample SAMN05326651, study PRJNA326480) | marine metagenome | isolation source: seawater | place: Indian Ocean: Red Sea | collected 2010 | reverse complement strand
TTACGGAGTGTCTACCGAACTAGATGCTGTAAACTCAATCCTGATGAGCGTTGGAGAAACCCCAGTTAATACATTAACAGTGCAAAGCCCCGAAGTGGCTATAGCACAAAAGACTCTAAGGCAAATCTGCCGTGAGACACAAGCTGAGGGATGGTCGTTCAATACAGAGAACCAGTATCCTATAGAATTAGATACTAATAACCAATGTATCATACCAAATAATGTCTTACAAATAGACCTTAACATCTTTGAGCATGGTAAGGATTATGATGTTGTCAGACGTTCTGATAATGGGGTTATGAAAGTGTATGATAAAAAGAATCATACTTTCACTTTTGAAAATTGTAGTAAATTATATTTTGATATTGTATGGATGTTAGAATTTGAAGATATACCACAAGCATTTAAAGATTATATTACTGTCAGATCGTCCAGAATCGCCTCTAACCGTATGGTAAACAGTGCAGAGTCTGCTAGGTTACTTGAATCAGATGAAGCTCTTGCAAGGGCTGCTGCGGTGGAGTATGAAAACAGGCAAGGAGATCATAATATATTTAATGACTATCAATATCAACAAGACGCTAACACCGTTTATAGACCATTTAAAGTACTAAGAAGAAGGTAATGGTAGCAATTAACCAACGTATTCCTAACTTCCTAGGGGGTGTATCTCAACAGCCAGATAAAATTAAATTTCCAGGACAGTTAAGAGTATGTGATAATGCTGTCCCAGATGTTACTTTTGGTTTGAAGAAACGTCCCCCTGGCGAATTTGTAGGAACCCTAACCAATGCTAATGCAGACGGTCATTGGTATGACATAATAAGAGATGGAGATGAAAAATATATTATACAGATTACACCTGCTAACAGTGGAAGCATGCCTATAAGGGTATGGGATCTTGCTGATGGTACTGAAAAATCTCTGACAAATAATTCTGGAGATTCTATATTTAGCTATTTAGCTGGAGCTACAGCACCTTACTCAGTTAACACAATCCAAGACTATACACTTATAGCTAATCCTAATAAAGTCGTAGGAAAGACAACTGCGAACACAGGCACACCAATACATGGAGGAGACTACTCATATGCTAGGTTGGATACTGTTGCTTACAATACTGAATATATATTATATAGTGGTACAGCTCCCACACCCAACACTTACTACAGGGCTACTTCTCTAAAAGTAGATGTTCTTGGTCTTGTTAATAAAATTAATGTAACTAATGCTGGTTCTGGTTACACCTCTGATCCAACTGTAACGATCTCAGGTGGTGGTGGAAATGGAGCTACGGCAAGAGCTGAAAGAGATGCAAACGATAGTAATATCGCAAGGATTGTAGTTACTAATCCTGGATCTGGTTATACATCTGCTCCTACTGTTACTATTAGTGGAGGCGGTGGTAGCTCTGCTGCTGCTACAGCCGTGATATCTGATGGCCCTACATGGAATGGTGGTGATGTAGACCAATCTAAATCTGGTACATTAACTTGGTCATTTAGTGGAGGTCAAGCTGTTGATGATACAGGTGCTCAAGTAAGTGGCACAAATATTACAGAAAATATTGAGGGCAGTTTACAAGTTAACGGAAATAGTTATGTTGAAAGTAACTCTGAAAATTTCCAACCCGCAACTTCTTCCGACTCCTCAGATTTCCTTGGATATACACAAAACTACAATGTACGCTACACAGCTACAATTACAATGAAGAGTGGAGGTATAATTAAAACAACCACTAAATCAGTAGCAGAAGGTATGTACATAGATGTAACTTTAGAAGGTATAGATTATCGTATTTCTGTTGAAGCTGTAGAACCAGTCACAACTTATCAAGATGTAGCTAATATAGCATATCACAAAACACCTAAAAATCCAGACGGTGGTACTATCTCTATGGCTACTATTCTTAATGGACTTAATGCTTCAGTTAATAGTAGTCTTCCTAACGTAACATCAGAAGTTATAGGTAGTGGTTTGTTTATGTATGGTTCGGCTGCAGATGGTGTAAACTTTCTCGGTGGTGCTGTTAATGAAAACATGAGTGTGATAGGTCAGAAAGCACAAGATATTTCTAGATTACCTTCTATGTGTAAACAGGGTTATGTAGCTCAAATATCTAACACTTCAGATTTAGAAACTGATGATTACTATGTAAAATTTGAAGCTAATAATGGGACATCTGGTGCTGGTAGTTGGGAAGAAACTGTAAGACCTCATAACTTTGATGGCTCTGGTAGTGATGATATGTTAAAAGGATTTGATCCTGCAACAATGCCACACGCTCTTGTCAACAACCGTAATGGTACATTTACGTTTATTAAATTAGATGAAGCTACGGCTAACTCTAATAACAATACAAACTATTGGATGGATAGGCTTGTGGGTGATAACTCATCCAACCCATACCCTACCTTTACTGGTGGTAAAATACAAGAGATGTTTTTCCATAGAAATAGATTAGGTTTTATTTCTGGAGAGAACATAGTTATGAGTCAGCCTGGAAATTATTTTGATTTCTTTATTGTATCTGCTATATCTGCTAGTGATGATAACCCTATAGATATAACTGTATCTGATGTTAAACCTGCATTTATTAACCATGTCTTACCTATACAAAAAGGTATGATGATGTTTAGTGATAATGGTCAGTTCTTACTATTTACTGAATCAGATATATTTAGTCCTAAAACTGCTAGGTTAAAAAAAGTAGCTAGTTATGAATGTGACTCTTCCATACAACCTGTGGATATGGGTACATCCGTACTATTCACATCAAACGTAGCAGCATATGCCAGAGCATTTGAAGCTGTTGTTATAGATGATGATACGCCACCTACAATGACCGAACAAACTAGAGTTGTTCCAGAATTTTTACCAAAAGATATAACTAAATCTGCCAATTCAGCAGCTATAGGTATTGTATCCTATATTAAAAAAGGAAGTAATAATGTATTCCATTATAAATACTACAATACAGGTAACAAACGTGAGCAATCAGCATGGTATAGCTGGACATTAACAGGTGTAGCACACCATATATTATACACAGGTGGTAGTTTCTTTGCAGTTACACTACATGATGGATCATATAAACTTAATAGATACGAATATGTAACAGATGCAGATGCTAATAGAACCTATGTTTTAGGAGGTTCTGCAAGTGATATTGGTTCTCCTACTAAAATTGCTAGACAGTTTGAGGCACATTTAGATAATATGACTTTAGCTACAAACGTGGCTGGGTCAGCTCAGACAACTACAGCTCCAGAAAAGACAGTACTAACTATACCATATTCGCCCGCAAACACTACAGATTTATTTATGGTAGGTTTGTCTGGTAACGATAGCGATGGTAATGCCATAGCTGGTATAGTAAGGGCAGCTGATGCTGTGGGTACTAATACAGTTACATTTAATAACATAAATTTACATAGTGCAGCAAAAGTTGCTGTAGGCTATAGATACACAAGTACTATTGAGCTACCAACATACTATTTAGAAGCAAGTCAAAACGCATATGACACTGATGGAGATGTAAGAATATCTGGCATAAACTTTGAAATGGGAGTAGGTGGCCCTATTGAGTTCCATTTAACATCCCCATATTCACACACAGATGCTAGTGGTAATGTTACAAAGGACATAGATGATTATGTACAATATGAGTCTGGTGTATTATTTAATTCTGGTGTATTTAATAAGCCTCCTGCAGACTTAGCTACAAGTGTGCGAGTGCCTGTACAACGTAAGAATGAGAAATATACACTTCAAATAAAAATACCCGATCCTTTCTCCACCGCCATTATCTCAGGAAGCTGGGATGGCATTTACCATAATAGACGACATGTACGAAGGTAAGTATATTCAGCCTTGCACTCCAGAGTTAGCTTTGGAGGTAGGGCTGAACTTACGTTATGAAGATAGACGTGAAGCTGAAGAGACCTCTGGTTTATGTGCTGAAGCATCTATAATACAATCTTATTATAATTCCGAATACTGTGTATTTTTTAAGGTTCCCAACGGCAAGGCTGCTGGAGTGGCGGGAGTAACCTCACAGAATCTAATATGGATGCTATGTACTGATGCTAGTACAGAATATCCACATACGTTTGTAAAGGAAGCAAAACGCTGGGTTAAAAGTCTACCCAATCCTTATTTATGTAACCAAGCAGATATGAGGAATGAATCACACATAAAATTATTAAAACTTTTAGGTTTTACCTTTGTCAACTACCATGTCTATAACAATGTACCTCTCATAACATTCATTAAACCATGTGTACAGTAGTAGCCTTTAGTGCAGCTGTAGGTGGTCTGCAAGCCGTAACAGGCATACAAGAGCAGAACCGCCAACACCGTGCTCAAGTCGATGCTGTAAATCGTAGTAACCAGATGGCTCGTCAGAAGTATCTGAACGATATAACCATCGCTGCCTATAACGATCAACGTAAAGGTGAAGTATTTACAGCTCAATTACAAGCTGATGCAGCAGCTAGAACTGCTTATTATCAGCAAAAAGATATAAATGCAGTTGAACATAGTAGAGCGTCTGAAGCTGCTCAAGCTGAGTTACGTGAAAAAGTAAACAAAACTATGTTTGAATCGCAACAAAATTTAGCAAAAGCTATAGAAGCTCAGGGATCGCTGTTAGCTAGTGGCATGGAATCTGGACAATCCAGCATGTTAACTGTTGACGATGTTGAAAGAAAATTTGGTATGGAAGCTGCACAACTTGATGCAACCATATTCGATGCAACGAGAGCCTATGGTGTCAAACAATATGGTATTGATTTAGATAATTATGCCTCTGATACACAAGCTTACAACTCTATAACCACATCTGCTCATGTAGCTCCTTCAGCTTCATTCATGGAGATAAGACCAACCGAACAGAAAGCTCCACCTAAACCTTCCCCACTTGGTCCAATACTTAGTGGTATAACTACTGGATTTAGTATGGGAACAACTCTTGGAGGTGAAGGTTTCTGGGGAGAAAAATTTGAAGAATGGTTTCCCAAAAAAGGAGACTAAATAACATTTAATAACAATGGCAACATACACAGGAAGTTCCTCAAATTCTTCCTATTCTAGACGTAGCTATAGCACGAAGAAACTTTCGAGTGATCTTGCTGACTATGCTAAGGCATTGGATAAGCAACGTAAAGAAAGGGTACAAGAATTTAAGCAAGTATCTACGGGTCAACTTGCAGAGTTAGATAGACAAGATGGTATCCAAGCTAGTAATGACAAATATCAACTAGCTCAACTAAGTAAGCACAGCGAAATCATCAATGAATTTGCACAAGACGTAGTTGCAGGTACTATAGGTAAAGCTTATATTGATAGGAAACGTGCAGAAGGTATTGAATTATATAGAAAATATTTAGCAGGTGATGAAGAGGCTACTGCAAAAGTTGCAGCAAATGCTGAACAATTAAAAGAGATAGAAGAAAAGATAGCTTCTATGTCTAAAGAGATAGGTGAATCAACAGGTGCTTTTCTTGATAGACAAGCTCAAGAGAAGATATCATTAAAAGATAAAATTAGAGCTTTAAATGTTAGAAAACTTGGTCCTAATATACGTTGGGGTTTTGTAAGAGGTCAGTTACAGGAAGCTGCTAGAGGTTATCAAGCTCATTTAGTAGATACATTACATAGTAGCCAAGAAAAATTCACAACTGCAGATGGTACTGAATATGTAATTGGTAATTACCATGCTATTCTAGATGAAGACCATAAGGAAGAAATTATACGTTATGTAGAAGATCGCTACATTGCTGATAGTAATGCTTTTAACGCCTCTGAAACTGTTGTACGTGGTTATCTTACTAATAAAGTAGTTGAGACTACAGCTAAATTCTTAGATAAAGAGTTTCTAAAGAATAAAGCTCAACAAGGAGAGATGGAACAAACAGCTCGTATAGATCAAATAACTACAGCTGCTTTTTCTTATGATGAAGATGATACAAAAGAAGTCATATTAGAAGATGGTACAAAAGTAGAAGTTAATGAAAGTAAAGAAGCTTTAGTTGACGCTATTAGAGATATTATCAACAATGGCCCTGGAAGTGAAGCTTTAGTTAATGCAAATGTTAGTCCACATAAAGCTAATAAGATTAGAATTATTAATGCACTTAAACACATATCAAGCCTATTAGATGCTGAATCTACTGAAGAACTCGTAGGCTTATTAAAAGTAGCTCACTTTGAAATGGCTGGTACTAAAGGTACCTTGGAAACACTGTTTGCGGGTGATTTAGATTTAGATGCTTTACTTCAAGAAGCCAAAAAAAGTGAGGCTGAGAGATATGACGTAGAAGTCAAAGTTGCTAAGAGAAGTCTAGATAGAGAAATAAAATCTTATAAAGATCTTTACTTGGAAGGAAAATTAACTAAAGAAGACGTCCGAAATAAAGCACTTATAATTAAACAAAATGCTGAATATAACATCCTTAAGAATGAAAATGATAACTATTTTACACAAGCAATAGCAAATCTTCAAAGTTGGAATCCTAATCAATATAATTATACCGACTCTCTGAAGGAAATAGATAGGATTTCTGCGGAGGTTGGTCATCTAACTAAAGAAGATTTAATAAAAATAGATGATAAGGCAAGAGAATATTTCTTTGCAAATGCAGGTGAAGGTAAAAAATATAAATATGTAGAGCAACCTATTTGGCATGATATAGGAAAAGCTAAGTGGGGAGAAAAAATTGAAGCAGTATCAAGTAAGTTTAACAAATCTATTGATGCAATTATTCAAACAAATAGTACTGCTTTAATAGATGAAAGCCGTAGAGATGCAGCTTATAATGGTATAAGAAAAGAACTGGAATATAGAGCTAACTTAGCTTATCGAAATGGAGCAAGTGCAACTGAGGCATTAAAGCAAGCTAAAGAAGAGTTAGACCAAGAGCTGCTTGAAGGTACAGGTATGTTCCAGACGGATGGGGAACACTTTACTAATGAAAAGATGTTACCTCCTAACATTAAAGAAAGTCATAAGATAAAAGCTCAAATCCGAGAAGGTGAAACTACAACCGCAATGGTGGATATTTTCCAATCTAGTGATAAACCAGATGATATATTTAGAAATGTTAAGCTCTTTGAAAAAGATAGTAAGTTAATTAATTTAGAGAAGGGTAAAGACGGTGTTATACGTGACATTCCAAACTCTTTGCTTCAAGTAGTAGAATATAGTGAAACAGGTTACACAGCTATTGATGCTATTAACCTACAACGTAGGCTACATGGCTTAGAGGAATACGAATTAACAGACTTCTCACCAGAACTACAAGCGTTACATACCTCAGTTAAAGAAAAATTTCCACATCTTGCTAAAGTATTTACTAGCAGTAAAGAAGGTCAGTCACTTGCTATAGATGAATTGGGTGCTGTTGATCTGAATACTCTACTTAATGCAAATGTTGTAAATATAGATCAACCAATAGCTGAATCAGATTTAGATACAGTCTTAGAGAGATTTAATATTAATAAGGAGGAGTATTTAAATGATGCAACATTACAAGAAGATGTTAGACGTAAACAAATCAACTATCTTCTAAAGACAGTTCTTCAAACAACCAACGATAAAAACCAAGCTATACTTATGGTAGCCACAGGTATGAGATTTGGTGAAGCTGAGATGGAGAATTATGGTGAGGGTAGTATATTCGATACTAAAGAGAATGATAAATCTGATTATGCGTATGCTGTATTAGATGCTTATTACTCAGGAGATACTTCTGCAGTAATTGGTAAATATGAAGATGCTAAGATTAGTGTAGGTAACTTTAGAGAGCTTACTAAGTTTGAAGAGAGAGAAGGTCTAGAACCAAATTATGTTTTAGAAAGCATATTAGGTACTAAGAAAGATGGTCTTTCTGAAAGAGTTGACTTTATGGCACGGACTAATTTTACAAAACCCAATGAAATTAAAGCTATTCTTGAGATACTTAATAATGAAGATTTTGTTCCACCAAAATTCATTGAAATTAAGGGTATGTTATTTGGTAAAACCTATAAAAAGAATCCATTATATGAGCGTTATGTAGCAGCTAAAAAACATTATGAACGTGTTGATCAAGTCCTAGGTTATGTAACGTCAGGAAAGACTAAACCTTTCTTAATTGACAATGATAATAATTTAGATCTAGCTGAAATATTACTATTCCAGTCTGAAGCTAACTCAGGTATTGCACCAACTAATCAAGTCTGGATGTCAAAATCTCCTTATTATGATTTTCATGCTAAGTGGATGGAGGAAAATGGGCATTTATTTAAAGATGCAGATAAAGACACTATTAAAAAGCTTAAACTAAAACGTAGTCAATTTATCTTAGATGAATCTAAAAAGTTTTTAAATCTTAAAGAGGATAACTAATGAGTGAAACATTAAATCCTATCTCCTCTACAGAATATGGTTATCCTACAGATAATGAGTTCTCAGAACTGAGAGAGACTGGAAAACAATTAGTAGAACAAAAAGAATATGAAGATGCTATAGCTGCACAAATGGGAAAGGTAGAGGATGATGAAGGCTTTATAGCTGATAGTCCTGGACAAGCCCTTAAAGATGTAGCCAGCATAGTCCCTGGGGCTGCTGTAGACGCTGTAGAAAGTATTGGTTCATTTCTAGACCTAAGTGGTGATACACTCACTACAGCAGCTTCTAACCTATTTGGATATGAGCAGTATGAAGCTGATAATCCATTTAGTGATAACTATAAAAGTGGTAACTGGTTCGATGTACCTGATCAATACACACCTGAGACTAAGTCAGGCTTTGGTAAATTACTTAGAGGTATAGGTGAGTTTGGTATATTAGCTGTATTAACTGCTAAAACAGGTGGTCTTGCGTCTGGTGCGTTAGGCGGTGCTGTAAAAGGCGGTATGGCTGGTACAAAGATTGCAGGAGCTGCAAGTAAGATTAAGGCTGGTAATCGAGCTCTAAAGTTTATTACAAGCCCTAAAGTTACTAAATGGGGTAAGGTGGCTCTAGAAGGTGCTGGAGCTGACTTCATTATGAATGACAGTGAGGAAGCTAATATAGCAAACCTAGTAGACATGTATGCCCCCGCATTGCCATTTAGTCAGGCATTAGCTGTAAACGAAGAAGATAATCCTTGGTCTGCTAGAATTAAATCAGTAACAGCTGGAGCAGGTGTAAATATCCTTGGACATGCTTTAGTAGGATTTTTAAAAGGTAAGTATGTAGCTAGTAAAAAAGCTAAAGAACTTGCAAAACTAAGAGATAGAAGAAAAAAATCAGGTAAGCTACGTGAAAAGCTTTGGACTAATGAAGAGATTATAAACGAAGCTAACGCTGCTGGTACTAAAGCAACTTATGATTACATCCGTAAGAATGATTACGATGATGCAGCAGAAGCTAGAATACGTTCTAATGCAGCTTATGCTGAGGGTAAAGGTTATCGTAGTGCTAACGCAGTAGATAACTTAGATCTCTATTTAAGGAAATGGCTAGAGCCAGAAGATTACGAAGAAGTACAAAGGCTATTTGCGGGTGAAGATCTTAAGGGTGATATTACTATTAAAGACCCTGAGCTTGGTGATTTCACAGTAAAGGAACAAGATCGTATAGTTGATACCCGTGGTAAAGGTACATATTATCATGGTACTGATGCTGAAATAGATAAGTTAACTGGGCCATATGACTCAGATGCTTACTTTGGAAAGAACGGTCCAGGATTATTCGGGTACGGTTTCTACACCACAGACGACATAATTACTGCTAATAAATATAAAAACAAAAATGTCACTAAAGCTGAGTTATCAGAACCTTTAGTTTACCAAACTAGAGAAAAGATGCCTGTCGAGTTTTATGACTTAGATGCTCCTATGTCAAAAACTGTACTGGCTGTCTTAGATGACATGGTTGGTCAAGGACCGTGGAACTCTGGTCTATCAGAATCTATTGAAAAAGCATTAGGTGAGATTGGTAGAGATGGTAGTTTAGCAGATTTAATTAGAGAAGCCCGTATGTTTGCAAACTATGATCATGGGATAACTCGTATTGATTTTGCTGAATCAGTATTAGAACTTATAGAAAACGCTTTGAAAGGCGAAGGATATGGAGGTTATACCCATAAAGGTGGTATATACAGGGCTAAAGGTAAGAGAACACATCAAGTACGTATTTACTGGGATCCTGGCAATCAATTAGAATTAGGTAAAACTTCTACCGAAACAGCTACATTACAAGATTA
>MDTE01006718.1_pt1 | contig 10232 bp, 8 predicted proteins | sample 811231 | NCBI WGS metagenome assembly MDTE01 (sample SAMN05326651, study PRJNA326480) | marine metagenome | isolation source: seawater | place: Indian Ocean: Red Sea | collected 2010 | reverse complement strand
CGGATCTTGAGTCGGTGGGGTGATCCACCTCCTTTGCTGTTGATGAAGAACCCGAGTTCTCCCTTCGGGTTTTCGGCTCCGAAATAGATCTGGCCTTTGGGGGCGTCCACGCCCTGCGTCACCAGGATGAATTGATGAATCAGCTCCTCCATACTGGTCAGGACCTTTTCTTTTGGAGGCAGAACGGTTTTGCCGTCGGGGATGCTGATGGGGCCGTCGGGCAGATCCTTGAAGCACTGGCGGATCATTTTGACGCTTTGACGCATCTCCTCGATCCGCACGAGATACCGGTCATAGCAGTCACCTACCGATCCAACGGGCACATCAAACTCGAGTTGGTCATAGACCAAGTAGGGATGGGATTTTCGGAGGTCGTGGTTCGATCCTGAGGCCCGGAGGTTGGGGCCAGTCACCCCATAATCAATGGCGACCTCCAGGGGCAGTACGCCCACGTCCTTGGTGCGGTCGACGAAAATCTTGTTGCGAGTCAGGAGCCGTTCCGTTTCGTCGAAGTTGACAAGTACCCCTTCGAGGAATCGTTCGCATTCCTCGACCCAATTGGGGGGTAAATCCCGGGCCAAGCCGCCGATTCGGGTGTAAGTGGTGGTGAACCTGGCTCCCGTCAAGGATTCGATAAGATTGTAGATTTTTTCTCGCTCGGTGAAGGTATGGAGGAACACGGTCATGGCCCCGACGTCCATGGCGAACGCTCCGAGACCCAGCAGGTGGGCTGAAATCCGTGCCAATTCACAACAGATGACCCGAATGTATTGGCAGCGAGGAGGAAGGGCTTGGTCGATCCCCATCAGTTTTTCCACGGCCAGGGAGTAGGCCACGTTGTTGGCAAGCGGGGCGAGATAATCCAATCGATCCGTGTAGGGGATAAACTGGGTGTAGGTCATGTTTTCGGCGATTTTCTCGTCGCCTCGATGAAGGTAGCCGACGTCGGGATCTGCCTTGGTAATCACTTCCCCGTCCAGCTCCAGGACGATGCGGAGCACGCCGTGGGTCGACGGGTGGGAGGGGCCCATGTTGAGAGTGAGTTTCTCCCCCTGTAGGTCGCTGAGCTCTTCTGATTGCGACGCCGCACTGATCGCCTGGGCAGCGGACCCTCCGGTGTCTTTGATTTCGATGTCCTTAACCTCGGCCATGCCTTCGATGCATCTCCATGATTCTGATCTTAAATCCCTCTTGATCAGGAGCTTACAGATTTCGATCGGGGTTCTCCTTGTTGTCGGCTCCCCGAACCGGGGGTGGTGACGAATGGGCCGCCTTCCAATGGGGCTTCCTTGGAGAATGCCACTTCTGGAAGCTCCGTGGCTTTCCCGGCCAGTGGGAAATCTTTTCGGAGCGGATAATAGGGGTAGCCTTCCCACATGAGAATCCGGCGAAGATCAGGGTGACCGGTGAAACGGATTCCCATCATGTCGTAGATTTCCCGCTCATGCCAGTCGGCCGTCTTCCAAACCGATGTCACCGTGGGAACTTCCGCGTCGGCTTCGGCAATCCGGGTGGCCAAACGAAGATAGCAGAGGTGTTCATAGCCGTAGAGTTCGTAAACGACCTCGAAACGCGGGTCTTCCCCGTAATGATCCACGCTTGAGATGTCCACCAGGTAATCGTAGCCGAGCTCGTGTTTGGCATGGGCGCAGATTTCGGTGATTCTTGTTGAATCGAGAAGCGGAAGCGTGACTTCGCCTCTAAATGTCTCAGGTGAGCCGATCTCTTTTGAGAAGGCCTTCTTGAGTTTGCTGGACAGTCGTTCCGCTGCTTTGCTCATTCGGATTTAAACTATTGATACCGAATCGCTTAAGAATGGGCTGGGGTCGCCTTTTGAGTCCGAATCAACGGCTCGGTGGCCACTTTCCTCTGAAGCTTCATTAGGGCGTCTAACAAGGCCTCGGGGCGGGGCGGACAGCCGGCGACGTAGACGTCGACTGGAAGAATATTGTCCACGCCCTGCATGACGGCGTAACTTCGGTACATTCCACCGGTGGAGGCACAAGCTCCCATCGCAATCACCCACTTGGGCTCGGCCATCTGGTCGTAGATTCGTTTCACCGCCAGACCCATCTTGTAAGTGACCGTGCCGGCGACGATCATGAGGTCCGACTGCCGCGGAGAAAAACGCATCACCTCAGAGCCAAACCGTGAAATATCGAATCGACTTGATCCGGCGGCCATCAGCTCGATGGCACAGCAGGCCAGTCCCATGGGCATGGGCCACAGCGAGTTTTTCCGGAACCAGTTGAGGACAGCGTCGGCCCGGGTGACGATGACGTCCCCTTCCACTTTTGTGTTGTAGCCGATTTCTTTGGGTTGACCTGGCATTTGATCCTCTCAGAGATTCCTGCGGATTCTCCGAGGGAAGCTAGCGGTGCGAAAAATGCCGCGCAAGTGAATTTGTGATTTTTTTCACAAGCGTATTGACGTCGTCAGATTTTCTCGGATAATGCGGACCTCTTTCGTAGGGGACTAGCCTGCCGTTCTAGCAGGATGGTAGAGCTTTGCGCTTGCGGAGGGGCTCGATTACTCGTTAAGAATATCCGCATTAAATTAATGGCGGGGTAGCCAAGTGGTAAGGCACGGCTCTGCAAAAGCTGCATTCGTCGGTTCGATTCCGACCCTCGCCTCCATGCGCGCCTCAGAGGTGTTCGCGGGTTTCTTGATTTGAGTTCCTTAATTCTTTGTCACGGGGTGCTCGGGGCGAAGAGAGAGGGAGCTTTTTCGTTATGGAGAAGGTGCTCTCCGAGGTGATGGGCCCTAGGAACGGTGGGCGTTGGAACGGGTTGTGGGGTGGATCGAAAGTTGAATGGATTTAGCGAATGTCCGACATTTTTCCAAAGTGGACGAATAAGTTGCCGGGCCAGGTGATCCTGGGCGGTTTGCTCGTTGGCGCCGCGGTCACGGCAGGGGTCACTTACTACGCGACTCCCAAGTATGCCCGCGTAGGCTACAAGCCGGAGCAGCCGGTGGCGTTTTCCCATGCGATCCATGCGGATCAGCTTGGGTTGGATTGCCGCTATTGCCACAACGCTGTTGAGAAGTCCTGGTACTCGAATGTGCCTGCTTCATCGGTTTGTATGAATTGCCACAATCAGGTGCTGAAAGACGATCCCAAACTGGCCCTCGTGCGCGAAAGTGCGGCAACCGGGGAGCCGATTCCTTGGGTTCAGGTCCACAAGGTGCCCGATTACGTCTACTTCAACCATTCTGTTCATGTGAATCGGGGATTCAGCTGCGTGGAATGCCACGGTCCCGTGAACAAGATGGACGAAGTTTACCACGCCAAGCCTTTTGGAATGGCCTTTTGTCTGGAGTGCCATCGGGATCCGGCTTCCAGGATTAGGCCGCTTGATAAGATAACTGATTTGGATTGGACCTGGAGCGAGGATGCAGCGGAAGCTGCGGAATTGCAGCGTGAAAACGGTGAGCAACTGGTTCACGACTGGAGGGTTGAGTCATTAGTGAACTGTTCCGCATGTCATCGATGAATACGGTTTCACCTAGCACGGAAAGCTCGAAGACTGGGCCGGCCTATTGGCGCAGCCTTGATGAGTTGGCGGACACGCCTGAGTTTAAGCAATGGGTGGACCGGGAATTTCCCGATGGCGCCAGTGAGAATAACGGGGGCCTGAAGCGCCGTGATTTCGTGAAGCTCATGTCCGCCTCGTTCCTCTTGGCCGGCTTTGGGTTGACAGGGTGTCGGCGCCCCGAGGAGACGATCGTCCCGTTTACAAAGATGCCTGAGGGCTATGTGCATGGGGTGGCTAAGTATTTTGCGACCGCTCTGCCGACCCGGCGGAATGCGATCCCTCTCCTGGCCCGCTCATCCGATGGGCGGCCGACCAAGCTGGAAGGGAACAAGGAGCACCCGCTTTCAGGAGGGGGAACTGATTCCTACGCTCAGGCTTCTTTGCTGAACCTCTACGATGCGGATCGTTCTCGTCAAGCGATTCAGAATGGCGACGCCATCGACCTTGAAAGTGCCTTGGCAAAGATTGACTCGATCGCTGAAAAGTATGCCCGCAACCGAGGCACTGGACTGCGGATCTTGAGCCGCCAATCCAGCTCTCCCACCCGGCGGCGATTGCAGAAATTGCTCAAGGGGCGACTGCCTCAGGCGGCCTGGCATGAATACGAGCCCATCAGTTTCGAGGCGGGAACCAAGGCCGCGGAAATTGCGTTTGGCCGCGCCCTGAAGCCGACATTCCGACTGGACCAAGCGGAACGAATTCTTTCGCTTGACTGCGATTTTCTTGGGGATGAGGAGGATGCCTATGTCAACATCAAAGGATTTGCCGACAAGCGTGCTGTCGAGAAGCCTGGGGACTCGATGAATCGGCTCTATGCCGTCGAGGGTCTGATGACGCTCACCGGTTCGAACGCTGATCACCGGTTGCGGGTGCCCACCGGCGGTGTTTTTGCAGTGGGAGCTGCCCTCTTGGCCGAGGCCCTTGAACAAAGTGGAACGGGTGGGAATGAGTCGCAGATCGGTGCCTTCAAGAATTCTCTTCGGCAGATTGCGGCGACCGCCAACGTGTCCTCCGAATGGGTGGCAGAGGCCATCAAGGATCTGGCTGCGCATCGGGGACATTCCTTGGTCCTGGCGGGTTATCGACAGCCGGTTGCGGTCCACTTGTTGGCGCTCGCCCTCAACACGGTTTTGGGAGGGGTTGGCCACACCGTTGAGTATACGGTAGATCGGTCGGAAAGCGCCGGAAGCATGAAGGACCTGAAGGAGGCCCTTGATGGGGGATCGGTCGAGACCTTGGTGGTTCTGGGTGGAAATCCAAGCTACGACGCTCCCGCCGATTTGGATTGGTCGGCGAGCCAGAAAAAGGCGGGTGAAGTGGTCCGGTTGGGCTACTACGAGGACGAAACCTCCGTGGACGCGAGTCTCCACTTACCCGAAACGCATTTCTTGGAAAGTTGGGGAGACGCCGAAACGAGTGACGGGACTCGGGTTCCCATTCAGCCTTTGATAGCGCCCCTCTTCGGAGGGCTTTCGGAGATTGAACTGGTGGCGCGGTTGATTAAGGAAGCGGCGGGCGACGGGCATGCCTTGGTTAAGGCAAGCTATCATACCCAGGTAAAAGGGGCTTCTGAAGAGGGGTGGAAGAAGTTTTTGCATGATGGTTTTGTGGGGGGCACAGCGGCTCCAGGGGTCAGTCTTTCCGGGAATGATTTGAAGTGGTCGTCGGTTGCGCCCGCGGTGCTCAACGCCGAGACAGCTCCACCTCCAAGCCAGGACGCCCTGGAGGTCGTTTTCCACCGTGACGCCAGCATGGATGATGGCCAGTTCAACAACAACGGTTGGATGCAGGAGTATCCCGACCCCATGACCAAGCTGACGTGGGATAACGTTGCCCTGATGAGCCGTGCCACCGCCAAGGCCTTGGACGTCTCGAACGGCGACGTCATTGGCATCAATCTCAATGGAAACTCAGTGAGCGGTCCCGTCTGGGTTCAGCCGGGGATGGCCGATTTTTCGATTGGCCTGGCGTTGGGATATGGCCGTTCCAAGGCGGGGCGAATTGGGGGGTTTAATGGGAGCAGCGTCGGATTTGATGTGAACCCGGTCCGGCACAGTTCCGCGCCCTATATTGCGTCCAACGGAACGGTGGACGTGACGGGGAGAACGCATTCGCTGGCGGCGACTCAGGACCATTGGTCGATGGAAGGTCGGGCCATTGTTCGTGAAGCGAATTTGGAGCAGTTCAATGAGAAGCCAGACTTCTCCCACAACATGGACCTGGAGGCCCACGGGCAACATATCGCCCATGATGAGGAGGGACTTCCGCTTCCGATTTACAAGCATCCCTATACGGTGCGCGGCTCCCTCCAGAGCGACGTTCATCAATGGGGCATGACCATTGATCTCAATCGTTGCGTGGGCTGTTCGGCTTGCGTCGTGGCCTGCCAAAGCGAAAACAACATTCCCATTGTGGGTAAGGAACAGGTGTCCAATAGCCGGGAGATGCATTGGATGCGGATCGATCGCTATTATGCCGGAGGGGTCGAGGCCAAGGCGGAATTGAATGGACTTGAAGGCGACGAGGACCAGCAGAATCAGTCCTGGATTGATGATCCTCAAGTGGTGACGCAACCGATGCTTTGTCAGCATTGTGAAAGTGCCCCCTGCGAAAGTGTTTGTCCGGTCAACGCCACGGTCCATGACCACGAGGGCGTTAATGTCATGGCCTACAATCGGTGCGTGGGCACCCGGTATTGTTCCAACAACTGCGCTTGGAAAGTCCGTCGGTTTAATTTCTTTGACTATAACAAGCGACCGCTCGAATCGTTATATTCAGGGCCGCTCGCGGAGCGTTCCAAGGATGAATTGGACTTGGTTGCAATGGTCAAGAACCCTCAAGTGACCGTGAGAATGCGCGGGGTCATGGAGAAATGCACCTTCTGTATCCAGCGGATCGAGGAGGCGAAGATTCAACAAAAAGTCGCCGCTCGCGACTCCGATGAGATCGCCGTTCCGGATGGAACGATCGAGACCGCGTGTGGTCAGGCCTGTCCGGCGGATGCCATTGTCTTTGGAAACACACTCGATCCCGAAAGTCGGGTTTCAAAGCTGAAAGCAAATCCCAGGAACTACGCCGTTCTTGGATTTCTTGACACAAGACCTCGAACCACTTACTTGGCCAAGGTGAGGAATCCCAACCCGGCGATGCCGGACTACCACGAGATGCCGCTGAGTACGATGGAATACGTGGAAGATATGGGCAATCCCTTCGAGGCCCATCACGGAGCGGGGCACGGGTCTGGGCATGGTGCCCACGAAGGGGAAGCCGGAGCAGCGAACGGAGAAAGCGGAGGGCATCACTAGATGGAAGCGGCAAAAGAAAATGGCCTGACAATCGCTCCCGCACCGCGAGAGTTGGAGCGCGAATCGTTGGTCTTGAACAACCGCTCGCTGGGTTGGTTGTCCGATCGGATCTGCGGCATTGTTGAGGATAAGACCCCGACATGGTGGTGGGTGTCTTTTCTCATCAGCCTTCCGACCGCGTTGATCTGTTTCATCATGATCGGCTACCTCATCTCGACCGGTGTCGGGGTCTGGGGCTTGAATCACCCGATCGCCTGGGGCTGGGCCATCGTCAACTTCGTTTGGTGGATCGGTATTGGTCATGCCGGAACGTTGATTTCCGCCATTCTCTTTCTCCTACGGCAAAAGTGGAGGACATCGATCAACCGGGCCGCTGAAGCCATGACCATATTCGCGGTGATGTGTGCCGGTATCTTTCCGGCGATTCACGTCGGAAGAATCTGGTTTGCGTGGTGGCTATTCCCGCTTCCCAACGCCAACGGCCCGATTTGGCCTCAGTTTCGATCACCGCTTTTATGGGACGTGTTTGCCGTCTCCACCTATTTTACGGTGTCCCTGTTGTTCTGGTACATGGGATTGATTCCTGATCTCGCCACCGTTCGAGATCGAGCCAAGTCGGTGGTACGAAAATTCTTTTACGGCTTGTTTTCCCTTGGATGGACCGGCTCAAACCGACATTGGAGCAACTACGAAAAAGCTTATCTGCTACTGGCAGGGCTCTCAACACCGCTGGTCTTGTCGGTTCACAGTATCGTTTCCTTTGACTTCGCGGTTTCCCAGTTGCCTGGCTGGCACACCACAATCTTTCCTCCTTACTTCGTCGCCGGAGCCATCTTCTCGGGTTTCGGCATGGTGATCACGTTGATGGTGCCTCTGCGAACCATCTTCAAACTCGAGGATGTGATCACGGTTCGGCATGTTGAACTGATGTGCAAGGTGATCCTCGCAACCGGTTCCATCGTTGGTTATGCCTACGGAATGGAGGTCTTCATTGCCTGGTATGGAGGCAATCCTTATGAGGCTTATGCCTTTCAGAACAGAGCCTTCGGACCCTACTGGTGGGCTTATTGGATCATGATCAGCTGCAATGTGCTGAGCCCTCAATTCTTCTGGTTCAAGAAGATCAGAACGAACATGGTCTATGTGTTTATCCTCTCGATTTTCGTTAACATTGGAATGTGGTTTGAACGATTTGTGATCGTGGTCACCTCCCTCCATCGAGATTACCTGCCCTCGAATTGGGGCTACTATTCGCCCACTCATGTTGATGTGCTGACTTACGTGGGAACGTTTGGTTTCTTTATGGCTCTATTCCTTCTCTTTATCCGGTTTTTACCTCTAATCGCGATCTCTGAAGTGAAAGGTGTAACCCCGCAAGCGGATCCACATCATCCGCTAGGTGGAGCCAAGGGAGGAAAACATTAAATGAGTGGAGTCGGACGACAATACGGCGTACTTGCCGAATTTGACACCCCAGCGGACGTCATGGCGGCAGCTGAAAAGGTGCGTGACGCGGGATATACCCAATGGGATGTGCACACCCCTTTTCCCATTCACGGGATGGACGAAGCGATGGGGTTGAAGAACTCCAAAGTCGGTTGGTTCACCTTTTGCGGAGGAATGACCGGTTTCTTTGGTGGCAATCTCATGATTTGGTTCATGAACTCCTTTGATTATGGCATTGTGGTGGGCGGTAAACCGCTCTACAGCCCGATGTTCGCTTTCCCGGTGAGTTATGAGTTGACCATTCTCTTGTCCGCCTTCGGTTCGCTCTTCGGGATGTTGTTTCTTAATCGCCTCCCGCGCTTGCATCATCCTCTGTTGAAGAACAAGCGTTTCGCCAAGGTGACCCATGACAAATTCTATGTCGTGATCGAAACGGCTGATCCGAAATACTCGGAGGACGAAACCCACGCCCTTCTCGAAGAAACGGGGAGTTCCCATCTGGAGGTTGTGAAGGAATAGAGCGATGAGATATTTTCTACTCAGTTACGCCTTAATCATCATCGCCGTCGTCAGCGTCGCAGGGTTGCGGGGAAGTCACTCGCGGAAACCCCCTTTGGAGGTGTTTCCGGATATGGATCGGCAGAACAAGCTCCGGCCCCAGGCGGACAACGATTTTTTTGGGAGTGGTCGAACCTCTCAACCCTATGTTGCGGGAACCATCGCCCGCGGAACGGCCTATCAGGACATTCCGCTCAACACGGGTCGAGTGACGGGAACCACCAATTTTGTCGCATCCATCCCCGTGGCGATCAGCGAGAGTCTTCTCGAGCGTGGCCGGGAACGGTATGATATCAATTGTTCGCCATGCCACGGAGGAACCGGGGATGGAAAGGGAATCACGACTCAATACGGGATGGTGGCGGTTGCCAATTTCCACGACCCGAGATTGGTCAAGATGGCGGCGGGGGAAATCTTCAATACGATAACCCATGGCAAGAACCTGATGGGAGCCTACGGGGCCAATATCGACATTCCAGACCGCTGGGCCGTCGTGGCCTATGTTAGGGCTTTACAGCGTGCACGATTGGCTGTCGGGGATGAGGTGCCGGAGAATGAACGAGCCGCGTTACAGCAGTAGAGAAAGATGAGTACGCCGACGAAGAATAATCAGGAAAGTCGACTCGACTTGTCGAAATGGGCGGGGCTGCCCAACAAGCTGATTGCCATTGGTCTTGTAACGGTGGTTCTGGGACTTGTGGTCCCGGCTTGGCACAAGACCTTTGCCTACTCTTATCTGACCGCCTTCATGTTTTTCTTGAGCTTAATGTTGGGCTCGCTGTTTTTGGTCCTGGTGCATCATCTCTTTGATTCCTACTGGATTGTTCCGATTCGCCGATTTTTGGAACATCTTTCGTGTGCCATTCCGGTCATGGCGGTTCTATTTATCCCGATCGCTCTATTCGCAGGTTCCATCTATCCGTGGATGTCGGTTGACGGGCATGACCATGCACTTGATGTGAAGCGGGCGATGTACAATCCCTGGTCTTTCTACATCATGTCCGCCGCCTTGTTTGGGGTTTGGTATTGGTTGAGTAACGGCCTTCGCAGTGCCTCCCTGGAACAGGATCGATCTGGGGCTGCCTCCTGCACGGTAACGATGCGCCGTTATGCTGCCGTTGGGATCTTCATTTTTGCTATCACCCTGACACTGGCCGCCTTCTACTGGATGAAGGCGTTGGAGTACCAGTGGTTCTCGACGATGTACGGAGTGTATTATTTTGCGGGAAGCGTCTGGGTGACCTTGGCAACGACCTATGTGATTGCCTTGGTCTTGAAGCATACCGGTCATCTGGCTCCGATCATCCAGAAAGGAACGTTCAAGGACATCGGAACGCTATTTTTCGCGTTCACGGTCTTTTACGCCTACATCCACTTTTCTCAGTAT
>MDTE01180513.1_pt1 | contig 10233 bp, 12 predicted proteins | sample 811231 | NCBI WGS metagenome assembly MDTE01 (sample SAMN05326651, study PRJNA326480) | marine metagenome | isolation source: seawater | place: Indian Ocean: Red Sea | collected 2010 | reverse complement strand
TTTTGATTTAAAATTAAGCAATGAAACCAATAATGCAATTAATGATTTTAAATCAAAACATATTGACGAAAACACATCGTGCGCAACAAGAAAAGCAAGTGAACTAAGTCTAGAAATTTTAAATGCAAATATGGAAAACCTAATTGGGGGATCGGCTGATTTAACAGGTTCGAATAATACAAAAACTAAAAAGATGATTCCATTAAGTGCTTCAAATTACAATGGTGATTATATTTATTTTGGAATAAGAGAACACGCTATGGCAGCTATAATGAATGGTATAGCTCTACATGGAGGTTTAAGACCTTATGGAGGTACTTTTTTAGTTTTTACAGATTATTGTCGACCATCAATTAGATTATCTGCTTTAATGGGTTTATCAACAATATATGTTATGACTCACGATTCTATTGGCTTAGGTGAAGATGGTCCAACCCACCAACCAATTGAACACTTAGCTTCTTTAAGAGCTATTCCAAACTTAAACGTAATACGTCCATGTGATATAGTAGAAACTATAGAGGCATGGCAAGTTGCTCTTGAGTCAAATAATCCGAGTATTATTGTTTTAACTAGACAGAATTTACCCCTTATACGTAAAGAGAAAAATAATGAAAATTTATTAAAGAAAGGTGCATACTTTGTAAGAAATTATGAAAAATATGATGCAACTATACTGGCAACTGGCTCAGAGGTTGAAATAGCAAATTTGGCTTCAATAGAATTAGCAAAAGAAGAAATCAATGCAAGGGTAATATCTATTCCTTGCTTTGAAATTTTTAACAATCAATCAAAAGAATACAAAAAATCAATAATTGGAATAAAGAAATGTTTTGCAATCGAAGCGGGTGTTATTAATGGTTGGGAAAAATATGTATTAGAAGAAAATTTCATAGGCATGAAAACGTTTGGCTCAAGTGGACCATATAAGGAATTGTACAAATATTTTGGAATAACTGTAGAAAATTTAATTAATAAAATTAAAAGTAATATAGATATTGATAGGGGCAGAAAATGAAAATTGCAATTAATGGATTTGGGAGAATAGGGAAATTAGTATTTAGAGCATTTTTAGAAAAAAATATTAAAAATGCTGAAATAGTAGCAATTAATGAACTTGGTAGTTTAGAATCCAGTTATCATTTAATGCAATATGATACAACACATGGGATTCTACCAATTAAAATTCAAAAAACAAAAAATGGTTTAAAGTATAAAAATAAATTCATCACTTTCTTAGCTGAAAGGGACCCAATAAATTTACCTTGGAAAAAAATGGGAGTTGACATTGTTTTAGAGTGTAGCGGTGTATTTACTTCTAAAGAAAAAGCAAATGCTCATTTAAAAGCAGGTGCAAAAAAAGTTATAATTTCGGCTCCAGCTGCTGATGTTGATGCAACAATTGTCCAAGGAGTAAACAATGATTTAATATCAAAAAAACATAACATTATTTCTAATGGATCTTGTACTACTAATTGCCTTGCTCCAGTTGCTATGGTTTTGGATAAAAAAATTGGAATTGAAAATGGATTTATGACAACAATTCATAGTTATACTGGTGACCAAAGAACAGTTGATCAAGCTCACAGCGATCTAAGAAGAGCTAGAACTGCTGCGGTATCAATGATCCCTACTTCAACTGGCGCTGCTAAAGCCCTAAGTTTAGTTTTACCAAATTTAAAAGGTAAACTGGATGGAACTGCTATAAGAGTACCCACTCCAAATGTATCTTTGATAGATTTAACTTTTGTTAGTAAAAAGAAAACTACAATTGAAAAAATTAATAATGCAATAAACAGTGCTAGCAAAACAAAAAAATTAAAAAATATCTTAACAACAAATTCGCTTCCTCTTGTTTCTATAGATTTTAATCACAACCCTAGTAGTTCGATTTTTGATTTAACTCAAACGCAAGTTTTAAACAATAAATTTTGTAGAATTCTTTCTTGGTATGATAATGAATGGGGTTTCTCAAACCGAATGATTGAAACTATGCTAGATCTAAAAAAATATCTTTAGGTGAAAAAGCAAGTAGATTGTTATGCTGTAATAAATTTTAAACAAGCTGAAGAGGTAATTAAATTAGCAAAACAAAATAATATAACTCCAATAATTTTTATTAAATATTACATTGTTAGGGGTTTTGGAATTGATTGGATTAAAGCATATATTACATTATTAAATGAATCATTCTCTCGAAATTCCTTTAAATTATATGTTGATTGCAATAAAAACTATGGATTAGCTATTCAATTAATTCAAATAAAAATAGATTATATTAAGTTGACTGCAAATAATATAATTTTAAAAAAAATAAAAAATATGTCAGAAAAAAATAAAGTTTTATTAAATCCTTCTTTTCATATAGTAGATTTATCAAATATTAAAAATATACAAAAAAAATTTTATAAACATTAGTAATTGGATGAAAGAATGAAAATAGATGGAAATCAAATAAAAGTTGGAAATATTTTGGAAATTAATTCGAAACTATGGAGAGTAAGCAAAACGCAGCACACACAACCAGGTAAAGGTGGTGCATATATTCAGGTAGAAATGAAAGAGTTAAAAAATGGTACAAAAATGAATGAACGTTTTAGATCTTCTGAAAGTGTTGAACGAGCAATATTAGATGAAAAGGAATGTCAGTATTTATATCAAAATGATAATAAATTTGTTTTTATGGATAACAAATCTTATGAGCAAATTGAAATAGGTAAAGATATAATTTCAGAGAATCAAGAAATATATTTAAAAGAAAATGATGCCGTAAGTATACAAATGTATGAAGGACAGCCTGTTGCTATAGAACTTCCTTCAAATATTACTTTAAAGGTTATTGAGGCCGATGCAGTAGTAAAAGGTCAAACAGCAGCCTCTTCTTACAAGCCTGCAGTCCTAGAGAGAAATATCAAAACATCTGTACCACAGTTTATAGAAGTAGGAGATATTATAGTTATAAGCACAGTAGATTCCAGCTATGTTGAAAAAGCAAAAAAATAAAATCAATGCAGCCCCCCATAATAAATATTTTTGAAAAAGCTGCCAGAAAAGCAGGTAAAATTCTTATAAGAGATTTTGGAGAAATCGAAAATCTCCAAATCAAATCCAAAAGCGTAGGTGATTTTGTTACTAATGCTGATTTAAAAGTAGAAGAAGAATTAATAGAAACTCTAAAATATTATTACCCTAATTCAATTTTCTTAACAGAAGAACAAAAAAATAAAAAAAATATTGAAGATCATGAAGAAGCTATAGTAATTGATCCAATTGATGGTACATCTAATTTTATACATGGGATACCTTTTGTATCAATTATAATTGGTAGAGTTTTTAAAAATGAAATTACAGATGGAATTATTTACAATCCTATTCTAAATGAATTCTTTTGGGCTTCAAAGGGGAAAGGTGCTTGGTGTAATAATAGAAGATTAAGAGTTTCAAAAAGAAATGCTTTAACTGATTGTCTTATTGGTACTGGCATACCTTTTGGCAAAAGAACTTACGAAAATTATTTAAAACAAATTGACTTAATATCAAAAAATAGTGCTGGCATAAGACGGTTGGGTTCGGCTGGGATTGATTTAGCTTATGTTGCATCTGGAAAATTAGATGGATTTTGGGAGCACAATCTTAATTTATGGGATATCTCTGCTGGAGTGCTTTTGGTAAAAGAAGCTGGTGGAAAAATTTCAAAAATAGATGGACATGATTGGTCAATTAAATCAAAAGATATTTTAGCTTCCAATTTACTGATACACAATAAATTACAAGAAAAACTCTCTTTACTTTAAGTAATTTATCCGTATACGCTGCTATATGAAAAAAAAATTACATCCAGATTATCATGAAATTGAAGTAGTAATGACTGATGGAACAAAATTTAAAACTCGATCAACTTGGGGAAAATCGTCTGACACATTAAAACTTGAAATAGACCCCAAATCTCATCCAGCTTGGACTGGCGGCAAAACTAATATAAACAATGCTGAGGGTCAAGTTTCAAGGTTTGAAAAAAGATTCAAAGGCATTAAAATAAGTAAATAATTATTTAAATATTTTATATGCCTCATTTTTAAACTTATTTTTTTTCTTTACTTCTTGTTCAGCTCTTAAAATCTCATTTCTAAGCTCAGATATATATTTTTCTAAGTCTTCAACACTAAAATCATCCAAAATAAGAGGATTTATAGTTTTTTTCTTTTCATCAAATTCCAAAAAATCATCCATAAACAATATTTTTTATATAAAATTAATAGAATATATTTATAAGGACTTCTTTTTAATTTAAAGAGTTATTTATGAAATTACCGTTAATGCCAAAAGCAACTGCAATATGGTTGATTGATAATACGTCATTAACTTTTTCGCAAATTGCAAATTTTTGTGGCCTTCATGAATTAGAAGTTCAGGGTATAGCAGATGGAGATGTTTCCCCTGGTATGCAGGGTTATGATCCTATTGATAATAGACAACTTACAAAAGAAGAAATCTCTCGTTGTGAAAATGACCCTTCAGCTAATCTAGAGTTAATTAAGTCTGAAATTATTGATACTCTTCCTCCAAGAAAAAAAGACACTAAATATACCCCACTCTCGTTAAGACAGGAAAAACCTTATGCTATATTATGGTTAGTAAAACGTTATCCATCTGAACTTACTAGTTCGCAGATAGCAAAGCTAACTGGATCAACTAAAAATACTGTAGATGCTATTAGTCAAGGAACGTATCGGGAAGCTGTTTTAGAATCAAAAAGTCCAATGGACATAGGTTTGTGTACTTATAAAGATTTAGAAAAAGCACTTAATAGATCCAGAAATAAAAAAATAGTCGATAATAAGATTGTTAATAATTCAGATAATTAAAAATTATTTACTATGTGGTGGCATTTTTTTTTCAATAAACCAAACATGTTTTTTTAAAACAGGATCATATTTTTTCATTCGAAGTTTTGCAGACACTTTTAATCCTTTTGTAGGTTTTCTTACTATATACTTTGTTCCTGTTTTAGGATTTTCTTCAGGTAAAAGTTGCTTTAATGCAAATGATGTTTTTTTTGCCATGAAGAAAGCCTATATATTAAAATTTATTTAAATAAAGCTTTTTTAATATAAATCATTAAGAGTATATTTGATAAAAGGATTATAAAGTCCCTTCTTTTTAGAAATTTCAATCTGTCTATTTCTCTCAAGCAAAGCTTTTGTTTTATCTTTAGATATTTTACCAAAACAACTTGAACATGATATTCCTTTTTCATATTTTGAAGATTTTTTATCTTTTATGCTTAAAGGTTTTCTACATGCGTGGCATAATTCATAAGTTCCAAGTTTTAAATTATGTTTTATTGATACTCTATTGTCAAAAACAAAACATTCACCTTCCCATCTAGAAATATTTTTAGGAATCTTTTCTAAATATTTGAGAATTCCTCCTTTTAACTGGTTGATATCTTTGAAACCTTTCTGTATCATGTAAGAAGATGCTTTTTCACATCTTATACCTCCTGTACAAAATATAGCTATTTTTGATTTTTTAAATTTTTTTAGATCATTATCTACGAACTTTTTAAATTCATTAAAACTCTTAGTTTTAGGATTGATAGAATTTTTAAAAGTTCCAACATTAAATTCAAAATCATTTCTAACATCAATTAATATTGTTTTTTTATCTTTAATAAAATCATTCCAACTTTCAGTTTTTATATATTTGCCTTTTATATATTTTAGAACATCTCCTTTAGTTCCAAATGTTACAATTTCTTTTTTCAATCTTACTTTTAGTCTAAAGAATGGCATATATTTATAACTGGAATATTTAGATTCAAGATTATCAAAACCTTCTTTAAATAATAAAATCTCTAATAAATTAATTGCTTTGGGAGTTCCGGCCACTGTACTATTAATACCCTCTTTAGCAATAATTATTGTTCCTCTTATTTTATTGAATTTACAAAAATCTTTTAATTTAATTTGCAATTTCTCAGGATTAGAAATTTTTTTAAATTGATAAAAAGTAATAATGGTAAAAAGAGAATTAATCATTTATTGCATTCTATATAATAACTAAGGAAAATTAGCTATAATGAGTAATGAAAACATTAAAGTAGTTAAAAAATTTATTCATGATTTTAGTTTGGAAACTACGCCAAATGTTTATAAGAAATATGGAAATTTTAGTGATTTAGTTGATCAAAATCATTTAATTTACATAACTTATTTGCCAGATGAAAACATGAGCAATTTAGTTGAAACTGCAAAAAAATTAAAACTAGAAGGTTTTAATGTTGTTCCCCATCTTCCAGCAAGAACAATAAATAATAAATCTGAATTAGAAAAATATATTGGTGATCTCGCAGAAAAAAGTGGATGTGATAGAATTTTAATTATAGGAGGTGGAGGTAAACAAATTGGTGAAATTTCTAGTAGTATGGAGGTTTTAAAAACAGATTATTTATCAAAATATAATTATAGAGAAGTAGGTGTTGCGGGCCACCCTGAAGGCAATCCAGATATTATGAAAAATGATCTAGATAGAGCTATTATTGAAAAAAACAATTTTGCAAAAAACACTGATTTTAAAATGTATTTGGCAACTCAATTTTTTTTTGAAGCTACCTCTTTAGTAGATTGGGAAAAGCATCTTAATAAATTAGGAAATAATTTAGATATTCATGCAGGCATTCCTGGCCCTGCAACTCTTAAAACTCTAATCTCATATGCAAAATCTTGTGGTATTGGAAATTCAATTCGATTTTTATCAAAGCAGGCTTTAAATATTACTAAACTTGCTACAACTAAATCTCCAGATAAATTATTATTTGATTTAGCAAATTATAAAAATTCTAACCATCAAACTAAACTTTCTAAATTACACTTCTATGCATTTGGAGGAATAAAAAAAACTTCAAATTGGCTTAATTCATTAAAAAGCAATGAATTTGTATATAACTCAAAGAATGAATTTCAGATCCTAGAAAATTAATTAACAATTTTGCCAATTTTTATTGTTTTTTTATTTCATCAATTGAAATAACAATTTATAAGATTTCAGACTTCAGCTATAGAAAAATAATTTAATTATGTCAGATATAGAAATTGCACGTAAAGCAAATAAGCAAGATATAAAAGATATTGCTTCAAAACTCAATTTGAAAGAAAAAGATCTTCGTCCATATGGGCACCATATTGCTAAAATTGACATGGACACAATAAACAAATTACCAAAAAAAAAATCTAAGCTTATTTTAGTAACAGCCATATCTCCTACCCCTGCTGGAGAAGGTAAGACAACTACATCAGTTGGTTTACATGATGGTTTATGCAAAATTGGAAAAAAAAGCTTAGTTTGTTTAAGAGAGCCAAGTCTTGGTCCAAGTTTTGGTATGAAAGGAGGAGCAGCTGGAGGTGGATATGCTCAAGTAATTCCAATGGAGCATATAAACTTACATTTTACTGGTGACTTTCATGCAATAACTGCAGCAAATAATTTACTTGCATCATTAATTGATAACCACATTTATTGGGGCAACAAACTTGGTATAGATACAAGAAGAGTTGTATGGAAAAGATGTCTTGATCTTAATGACAGAGCTTTAAGAGAAATAACTTCAAATCTTGGAGGAATATCTAATGGGTATCCAAGATTAGATGGTTTCAATATTACTGTTGCTTCTGAAGTGATGGCCATTTTTTGTCTAGCAAATGATTTAAAAGATTTAGAAAGAAGATTAGGCAACATTACTGTTGCTTATACTAGAGAAAAGCAACCTATCTTTGCTAAAGATTTAAAAGCTGCAGGACCAATGACAGTACTTTTAAAACAAGCATTAATGCCCAATTTGGTTCAAACACTTGAAAACAATCCTGCAATCATTCATGGAGGTCCTTTTGCAAATATTGCTCATGGTTGTAATAGTGTTATTGCAACAAAAACTGCATTAAAGATTGCGGATTATGTAGTGACTGAAGCTGGATTTGGTGCTGATCTTGGTGCTGAAAAATTTTTAAATATTAAATGTAGAAAAGCAGAGTTAAAACCAGATGGTGTAGTACTAGTAGCAACTGTAAGAGCTCTTAAAATGCATGGTGGTGTAGAAAAAGAAAATTTAAAAAATGAAAATGTTGAGGCTGTTAAATCGGGAACATCTAATCTTAAACAACATATAAAAAATATAAAACAATTCGGATTACCTATAATAGTTGCTATAAATCATTTTGAAGCAGATACAGAGGCAGAGATAAAAATTCTTAAGGAAGAATGTAGCAAAATAGGCGTAGAGGCAATTCAATGCAAACATTGGTCTGATGGTGGCAAAGGTACTGTTGAATTAGCTGAAAAAGTTGTTGATTTGGTTAATCAAAAAAATTCGTTTAATTACTTGTATGATGACAATATCTCTTTGTTTGAAAAAATTAAAACTATAACTTCTAAAATTTATCAAGCAGATGAAGTTATTGCTGATAATAAGATTAGGTTACAATTAAAACAATTTGAAAAAAATGGATATGGTAGTTTTCCAATTTGTGTTGCAAAGACTCAGTATAGTTTTTCAACAGATCCAAGTTTAAAGGGTGCACCTAAAAACCATAGTATTCCAATTAGAGAGGTTAGACTTTCTAGTGGTGCTGAATTTATTGTTGTAATTTGTGGAGAAATAATGACAATGCCAGGCTTGCCTAGTGTACCTGCTGCTAATGCAATACATTTAAACGATAATGGGCAAATTGAAGGCCTTTTTTAAAATTGTTATATACACAATATTTTAAACTATAGATAATATGCAAAAAAAACCAAAAAAATATTCAATTTTTTCTTTAGTGAAAAATGCTTTTTCTTATCATGAAAATTGGCAACCAGCATGGAAATCACCAGAGCCAAAAAAGGAATATGATGCAATAATAGTAGGAGGTGGTGGTCACGGACTAACTACTGCCTATTACCTCGCAAAAAATCATGGAATAAACAACATAGCTGTTGTTGAAAAAGGTTGGATAGGAGGAGGCAATACTGGAAGAAACACTACGATCATCCGATCCAATTATCTTTGGGATCAGAGTGCTGCTTTGTATGAACATGCTCTAAAACTTTGGGAGGGAATGTCTCAAGAATTAAATTATAATGTTATGTTTTCACAAAGAGGTGTAATGAACGTCGCACATACATTACATGATGTAAGAGAGTTAAAACGTCGATGGCATGCAAATAGGTTAAATGATATTGATTGTGAGTGGTTAAACACTAAAGAAGTTAAAAATTTTTGCCCAATTATAAATACATCTCCCGATATTAGATACCCTGTTTTAGGAGCAACCCTTCAAAGAAGAGCGGGTACAGCTAGACACGATGCAGTAGCATGGGGGTATGCAAGAGGCGCAGATGCTATGGGAGTTGATATAATTCAAAACTGTGAAGTTACAAATATAAATGTAGATAACGGACGAGTTACAGGAATAGAAACAACAAAGGGTAAAATTAATTCAAGTAAAATTGGTATAGTTGCTGCCGGACATACAAGTGTTATTGCCAATATGGTAGGTATTAGATTGCCTTTAGAAAGTAGGCCTCTACAAGCTTTAGTATCTGAGCCAGTCAAACCAATTATTGATACTGTTGTGATGTCCAACACTATACATGCCTATGTTTCTCAATCCGATAAAGGAGAGTTGGTAATTGGAGCAGGTACCGATGGTTATTGTTCTTATACACAACGGGGTGGATTTAATATTGTTGAAGATACAGTTGCAGCAGTGGTAGAATTATTTCCTCTTTTCTCAAGAATGAAAATGTTGAGACATTGGGGAGGTATTGTAGATATTTGTCCAGACGCAAGTCCAATAGTAAGCAAAACGCATATTAATGGTCTATATTTCAATTGTGGTTGGGGTACAGGAGGATTTAAAGCAACACCAGGATCGGGTTGGGTTTTTGCTCATACTATTGCTAATGATGAACCTCATGAACTAAATGCACCTTTTACAATTAATCGTTTTTCAAGCGGTGAATTAGTTGATGAACATGGCGCTGCAGCGGTAGCACATTAACTTAATATGTTTTTAATTAATTGCCCTTATTGTGGAGAGAGAGAACAGGTTGAATTTAGTTGTGGCGGAGAAGCTCATATAAAACGTCCAAAAAATCCACCTGACTTGAGCGATGATCAATGGGCTGATTATTTATTTATGCGTAAAAATATTAAAGGAGTTCAATTTGAAAGATGGAATCACTCAAACGGAT
>MDTE01102259.1_pt1 | contig 10233 bp, 9 predicted proteins | sample 811231 | NCBI WGS metagenome assembly MDTE01 (sample SAMN05326651, study PRJNA326480) | marine metagenome | isolation source: seawater | place: Indian Ocean: Red Sea | collected 2010 | reverse complement strand
TCACTAGTAATTGTTGGCCATTCCGAGCGCCGAGAGTTGTTTGCGGAATCTGATGCTCTAATAGTTGAGAAATTTAAGGCAGTACAAGCAAACAATATGACGCCTATACTTTGTATTGGTGAGTCTCTAGAGCAAAGGGAACAAGGAATCATGGAAGATATTGTTTTAGCCCAACTTGGTGCAGTGATTTGCGAAGTAGGCATTGATGCGTTTAACAAGGCCGTTATTGCTTATGAACCAATCTGGGCAATTGGTACGGGCAAAACAGCAACACCAGATAAGGCGCAAGAGGTTCATCGAATTATACGTGAATATATAGCCGATCAAGATAAGGAGGTCGCTGCAGCCATCAAAATTCTTTACGGTGGAAGTGTAAAGAGTGGTAACGCTAGAGAATTGTTTGATCAAGCTGATATTGATGGTGGCTTGGTAGGGGGAGCCTCATTGGAGGCTGCAGAATTTATTTCAATCTGTAAGAGCGCGGATTTAGAATTATGCAAACACTAGTTGTCGTTGTACATGTTATTACTGCCATCGTTATTGTTGGATTGGTATTGCTGCAACAAGGTAAAGGTGCAGACGCGGGGGCCTCATTTGGTGCAGGGGCATCACAAACCGTTTTTGGATCTTCAGGGAGTGGTAACTTTTTGGTCAGAGCAACAACTGTTGCGGCAGTGATCTTTTTCGTTACTAGTCTTTCATTAGCAATCTTTGCTAGCAACAACGCAGGGGTTGGTTCAACAACCGGATTGCCAGTGGTTGACCAAGAACTTCTGGAAGAGACAATCTCTCAGCAATCGGATGTGCCAGCTTTAGAAGAAGAGCAGCCAGTTTCTAGTCAAAGCGATGTGCCTTCTTTGCCAGACAATAACTAAAAGAATTGCCGAAGTGGTGGAATTGGTAGACACGCTATCTTGAGGGGGTAGTGAGCTTAGCTCGTGCCGGTTCAAGTCCGGCCTTCGGCACCAAAATCTCTTAATCACCTAAAGAAAATGAAATCACGGCTGAACGCTCAATCGATGGAGGGATCTGCATAAGTCAACGCTAGAACAGCAAATGCAGTGGCGGCGTCGGTTAACATGAATCCTCGTTCGGACGTTGGCTCATGCTCTTTGTTTAGTGACGAGGCAGGCCAGTAGCCTTCAGTTGGATTCTGGTTTTTCACCAACCAATCGAGAGCCTCACCGAGATTCTTTTCGCTGGGCGAAACGCCGGATTTCTGGAGAGCGAACGCGATCAATCCGGTAGCATAGGCATCGCTTCCGGGAGCAGGGCGGTATCCGTCCTCTCTATCCCACGACCCCAATGAAGTGAGACTCCAGCCGCCATCGTTATTCTGCAGGTGCAGGATTCCATCGGCGATGAGTCGGCTTTGTTCTTCCGTAAGCAGACCCGACAACTCGGAGGAGGCCCACAGCAACATGACCCGGTCGAAGGGCGAGCGGTCTGCGTAATTCTCAAGTAAATACTCCCTGAGCGATGCAAGCTGACCCTCGATCTCAGTGGAACTTGCGTACTGATCCGGAGCAATGCCGACGGCAATGGCGGCCAGCGCAGCGCCGAAGTAGGCCGCGCCCTCCGATTCCCAGGGGGCGAGGTCGAAGTACAACCAAGCCCAAGCACCAGTTCCGTCGCCCCGGGTAAACTGGAGCTTCCACAGGTTCTCGAATGCCTTTTTTGTTTCAGCGTTCAGATGCCCTTCCCGTGCGTCACGACTGGAGAGGACCAGCGCGTTCAGGATCGACTCAGTGCCTCTCGACTCACTCGACTTGGGAAGACCGAACCTCTGATCGGGGTAGTAAGGATTGGTCTCATTCCACAAGGCCACGCGCGTGGAAACGTCATCTTGCAGCTCCGTTTCTGGAAAGGTAAGGGTAGTCTCCCCGAGAGCAGCTCGCAGCGCGGGGCGAGCCAGTGCGTATGGCACCGTTGTGTGACAGGAAGCGCAGGATGTATCGTGGTCGCGGTCTGAGACGGACCAGTTTTTCCACCAGATTGCTCGATCATCGAGGTAGGTAGCTGCAGCCTTCTGATCCCAGGCGGCTGACCGGGCAGTAGGCTCCTGTGAATTGACCCGCGAGAATCCGAGAGTGCAGCACACCCCGAGTGCACATAATAAAGTTGTTCTGATCATGACTTCTCTCCGGCTGCTGGAATCAAGTATCAGCATGCATGCTCCTGAGAGCATTTACAATGCAACATTAGTAAATGGGTTTAGAGAAAAAATAGTAGCTTCTAGTGTATTCTTCGAAAATATACCAGAAGTTACTGTTCTTTTGCCTTGATGTTTAGCCTTAGACCTTGATCTCATTCTCGGCGAGCTCCAGATAATCACCTTCTGTTAGATCGCCAAGACTCAATCTGCCAATTTGCTCTAGGTGCAGTGTTTCAATGTCCAGATCCACCGAAGACAATATATCCTTGATTTCGGAGATATGGGTCTGATTCATGCTGAGTAACAATGTTTTTTCATCCTGTTCTTGGATGTTAATTTTTGGACCAATCTGATTTTCTGAAAATACTAAGCACGCTTCCTTTGCTTGCCTAAGTTGAACATCGCTAATGATATTTTTTGATTTTGCTTGATAAACACACGATTTTTTTGACAACTTCCGCTGCATTCTAGTTGTCCAGTGGGCGTCATCACTTAGTAGCACTAAACCGGTTAGCTCAGCCCCCAGAACATTTGCGAAATAATAATAGCGATCTTCCGATCGATTTTTCACGAGCTCTAAAACTGAGGTGTATTGTGTGTCTTTCGTTTTACATATGTAAGATGCAGGCTTATGTAGCAGAACATAATGGTACGCCGCGATCGAGATCGGCTTGCCATCGAAAATCACGAGACTGGTGTCAGCGATCTCAGAATTGGGGTCAGTGATCACGTCGCCGTCAACAGAGACACGCCCTTTCCGAATAAAAAACTTAGCTTGGTTGCGGCTCATTGCAACAGAAAGAGATAAAAACTTACTTAGACGCATGACAATAGTTTCTTTTTATATTCACTGAAGAGGGCGAAGTTACTTAAGAGTTTCTAGAAAGTAATATCTAAGACCGAATTAACAGAAATTATTGTGCATGGACATTACGTTGGCGCAATTCCTTTGCACGATTTACTACCCAAGGATCATTCATTATTGCTCTAGCAGTCGCCGCAACCTCGCTCTGTGTCATAATATTTAAATTATCGATGGCCAGATTTCCCGAGTTGGTGTTGAAAGTAATTCCGGCTTCAACCTGTTCCAATACATAATCACTTAAGCCACTGGGCAAGTTCGCAGATTGTAAACGCCCAGCAAGCACAGGCGCGTTTGACTTTATAGTGCGCAGAGTGTGAACGCCGCGCGATAATTCTCGAATAGGATTAAGATTTGCATAAAAAGAGTTGAGTTCAACAACTTTGTAATTTCGCCAGTCAGTCGGATTACAGATATGCAATTCTGAATTTTCTTTTATGAAGTCACAGTCGTGTGCCCAGAGTCGTGCCACATCATCATCTTCAATCGCATCAAGGGCATCGCGAATATTTACTATAGAAGGAAGAAAGACTTCAGGGGTCTCTATTGCTTCCTCTGCAGCTTGTGGCTCATTGCTAATATCTGTTACTTCCTGCTCTGCAACTTCAACAAGATCTGGAGGAATGTTTTTTATCACTTGATCAATGAGATCTGACTCCGGGATTTCTTCTATTTCTGCGACCTCTTCAATTAATTCTCCTTCGGCCAGTTCCTTCGGTTCCAAAATTTCTTCAACTTTTTCGAGCAATGGGTTTTTCGGTATTAATTGGATTTCCAGGAAGTCAGGATTGGGCTCTGACTCGAGCGACAAGCGTGAATTCAAAACCAGACTACCCAATGTGACATGCGCAAATATGCTAATTGTTACAGCGATGAGCTGTATTTTACTTTCATTGGAAGTTTGTGAGAATTTAACCTTATCCTTAACAAAGAATGATGACTCCTCGATATGGAGAGAATCGTTTACCGCTTCCAGAGCAAAATCTGGCGAATCGCTAAGGATCACAGTTGGTTCCGATTCCAGCTCAATTGTTAGCTCGTCATCCTGCCAGCTCATTTAGTGACCTTATTGTTCTCAAAGCTTGATTTAGGGTCAGTTGGAAAACCTTTCCAGATTTTCCAGTATGTTGTTGTTTAGCTTTTCTCGCAATTTTTCTTTATTTCTTTTGCCGGAATATTCCAAAGCCCATATATGCAAGCCCAATGGATAATAGAGGGTTGATATAGTTAAAAAATGTCCACGGAGCAAACTCTAAGGGTGACATACCGAGCACCCCTGTGATAAATGCGCCCGAAGTTGTCCATGGGATAAGCGATGTACTGAGAGTGGCTCCTTCTTCTAGGCATCGTGACAACATGTGTTTCTCCAGCCGATCTTTTTCATAGGACTCTTTGAATATTTGACCGCCGAATATTATGGAGAGATACCCTTCACCCATGCTCATGTTGGTGACGACGCCAGTGCCAATAGTGGTCGCCATTAAACTTGCGGAACGTTTAATGCGTTTCAGTAGGCCTCTTAGTAGTACTCGTACGAAGCCCGCACGATCGAGGATACCACCAAGCGATAACGCGATTAGTGCGAGTGACATCGTCCACATCATGCTTGTTATGCCGCCTCGGCTAAGGAGAGTATCGAGTTGTTCAACCCCCGTATTTGCGATATATCCTGTATGTAGGCTATTCAGCACCTCCGTAATGGTTCGATCTTGCGTCACGACTGCTAGAAACACAGCGGTCGCGACGCTGGCCAGCATGCTCGCTTCGGCAGGTGTTCGTTTGAGACTGAGGACAAGTAATACAATTAACGGCAAGAGTGTCAGCGGGCTGATAGCGAATTCGATCTCTAGCTGCTGACTTAGTGTCAATAATTCTGTAGCAGAGAGTGTCTGGCCGCTGTAGTAGAGCCCGACAAACATAAAAGCAATAAGACTGATGATGTATGTCGGAACGGTTGTATACAGCATGGATTTGATATGAGAGTAAAGATCCGTATCGGCACTCATGGCTGCGAGATTGGTTGTGTCTGAAACAGGCGACATCTTGTCACCAAAGCTTGCTCCGGAAACAATCATGCCGACCACAATTGGCAGTGGAATACCTAGCACGCCGCCCAGGCCCATTAGGACGACTCCGATCGTAGCGATTGTCCCCCATGCCGTTCCAGTCGCAAGCGACATTAGACTGCATAGCACCAGCCCAGCAGGTAGAAAGAAGGTAGGATGGAGTAAATCCAGGCCATAGTATATGAGGCCGCCAATTGTCCCGCTTTCGATTAATGCCGCGACGAGGATACCAATCAGGAAAAAAATAAAGATCGCTCCCAGACCTTTCTCAATTCCTGAGATCATCGCGGATTTAATCTTCTGATAGCTGAATCCTAGCCACCAAGAGTTACCTGCAACCCAAACGACTGCGATTACCAGAAGGCTATGAAGGCTGATATTCAACCATAGCATGCCACTAATCACGGTAACGATGACTCCGCCAAAACAGATTAGTGAATGCAAAAAGCTGGGTTCTTGTGAGTCTTCCATAGGTTCACGTCCTGTATAGCAAAAATCTATCTCGGCATATGTTTATTCAAGGAGCCAAACTGGATCTGGCTTGTGTTCCCCAATGCCCAGCAACCTGGGTGACTATATACAGAGACTCGTATGTACCGATTGGTTCATTTTCATCATTAAATCTTTGGAATACGGTATTGATATGAATTTTTCCTGGAGATACGAGTATTGCTTCTCTTTCTAGCCAATGGCTATGATCCCACCCAGTTCTTGGTAAGCGTTCGAATGTAGCCTCTCTTTTAAATTCTTCTGCGTTCTCCCAAACGGTTACATCACCGCTGGCAAATCTAACATGTGGGTAGTTTAGGGTTGCAGCCCACGCTTCCATGTTTCTGCTATTAAAAGCAGCCATGAATTCATCAAGCGCAGACATCGCACTACTAATTGCTTGTGCATCTTCATCATGGCTTTGCGCCTTTAATGTGCCGCTGGCAAGAATATGAGAGCAGATAAAGATTAGGACTATTTTCTTAGTACGGTTCATGGATATTTCCTATATTAAAGAGGCAAGAAAAGATTCATAGAGTGCTATTTTAGCAGGCCTAAGAAAGTTAAAGACCGAGCTAAAACTTGTTAAGAAGGATCTATTCTTAGGAGGCGGGGTAGTTAAATTGGGTTAATAACCATAAGTAACTGATTCCGAAGGCCACTCAAGCCTGGCCTTCGGAGCCAATCTAATCCAGAAACATTATCCAAGATGACGCAACTTATCTACTGCGAAGCAAAGGTAGTCAATTAGCCCTTTAGCTAACTGATACGAATACCCTAACTTTGCTGCGAACTCGCTACTCCATTAGCTTAAAGTCGATAACGTATACCTAGCTGCTGGAAGATATCCGTGAGACCAGCCCTCTGGAAAAGCTAGATATCCACATACCGGCAGCCCCAATCGCTATCCCATCTATGATTGCATTTAGGTAACTACCAATAGCAGGGATTAAATCTAAATTATCTGCTGCGACTGGAGCTGCGACAGCAGCTATCAAATATGCTGTGCGCTCCATAATCTCTTCTGCCGGATTCAAATAGCCTGAAACTAGGCCCAAAGCTAGAAGGGCTAGCCCGGTGTACGGAATTTCTACTATCGCTGCGATAACGGCAACAACTAGTAAAAGCAACATTAGAATTCTATCGGAGTCCATATTTATCGCCTCTTATTATTAAAATGGGTAGGTAGAGAACAATACTTACCAATGCCAAGACTATAGAAATTTCAAGAGATTTAAAGGATTAATTTCTCCTGGATGTATTCTTTTTTGTCGCAGAATAAATCATGGCGTGAAGTCCAAAGCTTCATTGTGAAATTTTATATATATATTAGGTGGTTAAATGAGAGTGATCATATATGTGTATGGAGGCTGTTGATTGTCAAAAATCTAATATGGATTGTGTTTATGGCAGCCGCACTGGTAGATAGATTAACTAGAATTCCGGGATAGTTGGCCAGATGGTGAATTTAGTTCTAGCATTTCGATAATTTTCTCGTTTAGAGATATCCCCCAAATCCCCGCAAAGCCGCGTAAACTCTTGACCCTGGGCCCATGTCCTCCTTATAATGCGCAGCCCTTGTGAGATTGTGACTGTGGAAAATTGAGTCACGATAATTTCCCGTAAAAACAATGGGTTAGGGTGGTTCTGGTGCGGGGTGGAGCAGTCTGGCAGCTCGTCGGGCTCATAACCCGAAGGTCGTAGGTTCAAATCCTGCCCCCGCTACCAATATTTTATGATTGATTTCCAAGAGGAAATTAGTCGGAAAAATAGCTTCGCACTGGGCCCTGAAAGGCCTCAAGAGTGGAGAATTCGAGAGTGGGCCTAGGGCCCATTTTTTGTATCCGCAGTTTTTGGTGAAAAGTTTTCGAAAAAGAAAACTTTATAGGGACAATATTGGAGCGATGTGAAGAGTAGTGTTGCGCTGGTAACAGAATTGATTGAACCAACAGTTTCAGCCTTTGGTTTGGAATTATGGGGAATCGAACATATTCAACAGGGAAAGTACTCGCTACTGAGAATTTATATCGAGAGCGAAGCCGGAATCACAATCGAGGACTGCGAAAAAGTCAGTCGGCAAGTAAGTGCGATATTTAACGTAGAAGATCCTATATCAGGTGAATACACCTTAGAAGTTTCTTCTCCAGGATTAGACAGGCCTTTGTTCACCGCAAAGCAGTTTGAGCAGTTTATAGGTAGTGAAGCGAATATGCGGACTCGCCATCCTGTTGAAGGAAGACGTAAATTTAAAGGATTAATAACAGGCGTTAATGAAGATTTTGTTGCGCTAAATGTCGATGGATTAAATTTTGATCTTGAAGTTGGAAATGTAGAAAAAGCGAATATCGTTTCTGAATAGAACAATCTATGCTCTGGAAGTGGAACCCGTATATGGGTTTTGAGTAAGGTGACATGATTATGATGAGTAAAGAAATATTGATGGTTGCAGATGCTGTCTCGAATGAGAAGGGTGTTTCTCGTGCCGTGATTTTCGAAGCAATCGAATCTGCTCTGGCTACGGCTACTAAAAAACTCTACGATCGAGAAGAAATTGAATGTCGAGTTTCTGTAGATCAAGACACTGGCGAGTACGAAACTTTTCGTGTTTGGACAGTGGTAGATGAAGAAGAGTATTTGGAAGAAGGTTCTCAGTATACTCTCGAACAGGCCGCGGAGAGAGATAAAGCCCTTGTTATTGGGGATACCTGGGAAGAAAAAATCGACAACGTTGAATTTGGTCGAATTGCCGCCCAAACTGCGAAACAAGTCATCGTTCAAAAAGTCAGAGAAGCTGAACGTGAAATAGTCATTTCTGAATATGATGATCGAGTCGGTGAACTCGTTGCAGGAACAGTTAAGAAAGTCACCCGTGACAACATAATCTGTGATCTTGGTAACAACGCGGAAGCATTGCTGCCTCGAGATCAGATGATCCCAAGAGAAACTTTTCGAATTGGGGATCGAATGAGAGCACTTTTAACAGAAGTTCGTTCTGAGCAACGAGGACCTCAATTGTTCCTGAGCCGCACATCTCCAGAAATGCTGATAGAACTTTTTAAGATTGAAGTCCCAGAAATTTCTGAAGAAGTTATTGAGATTAAAGCAGCTGCCCGCGATCCAGGATCGCGGGCAAAGATTGTTGTAAGCACAAACGATGGCCGCATTGATCCTGTTGGAGCATGTGTTGGGATGCGAGGCTCTCGCGTGCAAGTAGTTTCCAATGAATTGGCCAACGAACGGATCGACATTATTCTTTGGGATGACAATCCTGCTCAGTTAGTAATCAACTCCATGGCGCCAGCCGAAGTTGCTTCAATCATAGTTGAAGAAGACAGCCACACGATGGACATAGCTGTTGAAGAAGAAAACCTTGCTCAGGCAATTGGGCGCAACGGTCAAAATGTCCGACTCTCAAGTGAGTTGACTGGCTGGACTATTAATGTGATGAGCGAAGAAGAAGCTGCAGCTAAACAGCAACAAGAGGCTAGTAATTTTATTGAACTGTTTATGGAAAAGCTCGATGTTGATGAAGAAGTAGCTGAAGTACTCGTGCAGGAAGGATTCACATCACTTGAAGAAATAGCCTACGTACCTCTTGATGAAATACTTGGTATTGAAGGATTCGACGAGGAGATTGCAAACGAATTACGTAATCGAGCTAAGGACGCACTATTAACTCAGGCAATCGCTTCGGAGGAAGATCTCTCTTCTGCGAATATTGCCGATGATCTATTGAACTTGGAAGGTATGGACGATGCGCTGGCCTTGGCCCTAGCTAAGATAGGAATTCTCAGCATGGAGGATCTGGCAGAACAGTCGATTGATGAATTAATGGGAATTGACAACATGGATGAAGAAAGGGCGGGCAAGCTAATTATGACCGCCCGTGCACCCTGGTTTGAGGAAGAGTAGTCATTGCGTTATTGGAGTGACTAGGAGTAATTTAATGGCAGAAGTAACTATCAGTGAATTAGCCAAGACTGTCGGTGTATCGGTAGATAAACTCTTGTCTCAAATTAAAGAGGCAGGTTTGCCGCATTCGAAGCCAGATGAGCTAATTTCTAATGCTGACAAAAATACGCTTCTAGTCTTTTTGCGTCGCAGTCATGGTGATCGCGAAGCTACTGTCTCCACGCCCAAGAAAATTACTCTAAAGCGAAAAACTGTCGCAACATTGAAGTCTGCTTCGACTCATGGTCGCGGTAAAACTGTAAACGTTGAAGTGCGAAAGAAGCGCACTTACGTTAAACGTAACGTGGCAGAAACTCCTCCGCCAGAGGAAGTGGCAGAACAGGAAGAAGTTGCAACAGTTGCTACAGAAGTCGCAGAAGCACCTGTAATTGAAGTGCCTTTGGATGAACAGAAGGCACTAGAGAAAGCAGAGGAAGAAACCAAAGCTGCAGAAGCTGATATTGAAGAAGATGTAGCTGATAAAGCTGCGCTAGCTCAAGACATACCTCCGCCAGAAACAGATCCCGGACGACCTTCAAAAGCAGCACTGAAGCGGAAAGCAGCTCCTCGGGATGATGCGGATGATCCAGTGGAGAAGAAAAAGGCTCATCTCCGTAACAAGGCAAAAGCGCAGGCCCCAAAACGTCAATCGAAAACTATTCATGTCAATGACGATTTTGTTCTCGAGGGTGATGAATTTGATGAGATGG
>MDTE01074645.1_pt1 | contig 10233 bp, 7 predicted proteins | sample 811231 | NCBI WGS metagenome assembly MDTE01 (sample SAMN05326651, study PRJNA326480) | marine metagenome | isolation source: seawater | place: Indian Ocean: Red Sea | collected 2010 | reverse complement strand
TGAAACCGTTTCCAAGAAGCACCAACCGTTCGCCCTTCCCGGGCATCGGCTCCCCCCCCATCACCGCGCCAAAGAGACTGATGACACCCCCAATCGCAAACAGGAAACAACGCATCGAATTCATAAGCATCTTTGAGTCATGGGTTCACCCTACCCAAGCGATCACCTGGTCCAAGCGAAAAGCACCGACCCCCTCCCGACCGTCGCACCAACCGACCGCCCTCAGCCCGCCCTCTCGACTCGAAACCTCTAACGCCGCACCGGGTAGAGGAGGAGGTTCCGATACTGAACAGCCGTGTGATCACCTTGGAGATAAATCGGACCGGGCACGGTCTCATCGGCCATCAACCCGCCATTGGTGGCACCGCGGAGCGGCTCGTTATCGATGACCGTTTCACCGTTAAGAACCACCGTGATATGCCGATCCACCAGGATCACCTCATAGCGTTGCCACTCGCCGCCCGGTTTTCCCGCGTTCACTCTCGGAGCAATGCGACTGAAGACAGCGCCAACCCCCATCTTGCCCTGCATCCGACTGTCCCGATCGACCACCTGAACCTCATACACCCCGCGCAAATAGATTCCACTGTTTCCCCCCTCGGGCACATTGAATTCAAGGGTCAGTCGAAAACCCTCGAACTCACCATCACTTCTCAGATTCCCGTAACGGGAGTAAGGCTGAAAATCGAGCTTTGGAGTCGTATTGACCAGATGACCTTCAACGACCCTCCACCCGTTGATTTGTTCGGGGTTGGCAAGACGCCACCCCGTCAGATCCCGTCCATTGAACAAGACAATCGGATCGTCGAACTCAAGGGTTGAAAGATTGGGTCGCGGCGGAAGGGGAGGCATCCGCTTCCCCCTGATCGTCTGCCGCCCCCCCGACTCAGGGTTGTGGAGGAACAGTTTCATCCGATCGCCATCCACCTTTCCCTCATGCCGACACGGCACTCGATTCCCGGTGGGAGGGCCGCCCACAAACTCCGGAGGGCCGATGCGATATTTCCGATCGAATCGAATTCGGTCGCCCTCGATGATCAATTCTTGGAGTTGGCGCGGGGCACCCACAGACCAGAATTCCCCTTCAACGCCACTGGTCGTTTTCTGCAGCGAAAGCCACCCGGGAGAGCCATCTGGGAATTGCATCGCCCAATTCCCGAAGACGGACGAATTCCCGGCCTCTTCCCCCAATGCACACATATGCCAAGCCAGTGTGACGATAAGCCCCTTTCGCATGATCATCATTCTCATTCTTCCTTGATTGGGAATCGCGGTTTCGAGGCTGACCGCTGATCGAGCCCCATTAAGGATGGACACGACTCTGAGGCCATACCAGCGAATCTGTCACTGACAAAAGCACGCCCCATCGAACGCTCCACCCGATCATCGCGCCACGACGGGATGTGGTTTTTTCGCCCTCTGCCCCCTCCTTCTCCGAGTGCTCAAGCTCCTTTCCGCTTCGGCGCCCCGGCGCGACTTCAGGATTGCCTTCACTGCATCAATACGAGATGATTGGCAGGTAAGGATTCCTCATGCAGCCGAGTGAACCAGGCAATCTGTCCCAGAAGGGCTTACCGGCTCACCCCATTTCACGGCGCACCGCCGTTCAGGTGGGCTCCCTGGGGTTGCTGGGTTTGGCTCATGAGCACCTGGGACTCCTCCGCACCGAGGCAAACGTCCCGGGTTCATCGCCTCCATCTGCCAAGAATGTGATCTTCATTTTCTTGTCTGGCGGGCTTTCACACCACGACACCTTCGACATGAAACCGAACGCGTCGAGCGATGTTCGAGGTGAGTTTCGACCGATCCGGACCACAACGCCGGGCCTCCAAATCTGCGAACATCTTCCTCTCTTAGCCCAGCGGAGCCACCGATGGTCGCTCTGCCGCTCCCTAACCCATTCGACCAACGAGCACTCCCAGGGCCACCACATCATGCTGACCGGACGCTCAGACCTGCCACCTGGTTTCGACCCCGGCAAGCCAAAGGAGAGCGATTGGCCGTCGATCACCTCCGTCGCCAACGCGGTTCTCAAACAAAAGGCCAACCTCCCTCCGGCTATCGTCCTCCCGGAAAAACTGATTCACCGGACCGGACGCGTCATTCCCGGACAATTCGCCGGCCACATGGGACCGCACCGTGATCCCTTCCTCTTGACCACCTCGCGCTACAATCCCGCGAGCTACGGAGCCTACCCTCACTTCCTCTTCCATCATCGAACGGGAAAGCAGGACGGAAACGAACTCGCCTTTGACGCCCCCTCACTCCAATTGCCCCAAGGCTTGGACTGGGATCGGTTGAGGGACCGGATCAAGCTTCGCCAGGCACTTGATGACCAACAAGCATGGCTCGAGAGCGCCTTCGATCTCACTCAAATGGATCGCTATCAGGAAATGGCGGTATCCCTGCTCACTGATCCCAAGACCAAGCAGGCGTTTGAGGTTCACTCTCTCCCTCAAAAGACCCAAGAACGCTACGGTAAGAATGCCTTCGGCTGGTCTCTCCTCCTTGCCAAGCAATTGGTCGAAGCCGGGGTGTCGCTCGTTCAGGTCAATCTCGGCAACAACGAGACGTGGGACAACCACGAAGCCATTTTCCCCAACCTCCGCGATTTTCTCTTGCCACCCCTCGACCAATCGCTCTCCGCCCTTTTGGATGACCTTCACGCCTCGGGGCTCCTGGACGAGACCCTCGTGGTGATGGCCAGTGAGTTCGGTCGAACCCCGAAGATCTTCAAAATACCCGGGGCCACCTCCCCTGGGCGGGATCATTGGGGCGCGGCGCAAACGGTCTTTTTTTCCGGGGGAGGCGTGAGCGGGGGAAGGGTGATTGGATCAACGGATGGTCAGGGGGGATACCCTGCCTCCGATCCCCAAACGCCCGAGAACTTCGCCGCCACCATCTACCAGGCATTGGGGATTCCTCCGGAGCAACATTGGTACGACGCCGTTGAACGACCACACCCCGCTTACCACGGAAAACCCATCGAGGGCTTGAGGTCGTGAGGGATCCGCAAGTCAACCGCAAGTCAACCGCAACCGAACCCCCTCAGCAGGAACGTGACGGTCACCCTGTGAGTCATGGGGAACCTCTTTGGCGGATCAAGGACCCTCCCGCCCGGAGGAAACCTTTCCGTTTGAACCAGCCTCCCTCGATCCGTTTCCCTCATTGTTCTTTATGGAAGTAGAACCGTTTCTACAACCGAACAGGGAGGAGGACTTGACTCGGCAACCGCCACTCCAGGAACGCGGTCCTATGTCATGATCATCGAGAGGAACTGGTCGCAGAGGCTTGATCAATGGGCCGTTGAGCATCCTCTGATTTACCTGCTGATCAGAGAACGGCCGTTTCGGTGGGCTCTCGCCCTCGTCGTGCTGATTCTGGTCGCGCTACCGGCCACCCTCTATCCATGGATTCGCTCGACACCCGAAACCAAGTCCCCTGTCATTCTCATCAGCGCCGTCGACCGAATCCAATCGATCGCCCTCGCCCGGAAAGCACGGCATTACCGGGAGGAAGGAAAACGAACGCATGCCGTTCAAGCCTGGAGCATGGCCATCGGGAATGATCCCGGCAACCTCCCCCTCAACCGGGAATTTCTTTCAATGCTCTTGGTCGAAGACGACACGCAAACGCATTGGCGCGACGCCGTCCGGACGGGATTGTGGATCCTCCGGATCTCCGACGAAGTCAACGATCTAATTCTGGCTTGCGAAACCTTTTCCGCCTACGGCCTCAACGAACTTGTCCTGGAAGCGATCAAGCGCCACCCTCCCCTCGACCCCGAACCTCTGAATCGCCTCCATCTCCTCGCCCTCTACGATCTTGGAGAACCCGAGAAGTTCAAAGCCCTCTGGAGTGCTTGCAAGGAATCCATCAAGAGCGTGCCCGAGTTGCGGGCGAGAAAGCTCGCTTTCGACGCCATCGGCTCCGATCCGGAACTCGCTCGAAAAAGCAGAGAGGAACTCGACGAACTCCTCCCCAGTCTCAGAGACCCAGGGACTCGACAACGTCTCGGTCTGGCCTCAGCCTTCAGCCAAAGGAATCGCGCTCGCTTCGAGGAGATCTTGGGGCACCTCCAAAGGGACTTCACCGACGAATTGGAAGATCATCTTTTGCACTGGAAGCTCCTCCTCGAACTGGGCCGGCATGAGGACGCGCGGAAACAAGCGCTGGATTTCAACAGCCCCCCGCGAACCTCCCTACAGATTATCAAGCTCGCCAATGCCTAAACCGATTTAGGACTCACCGAGCTCGCCCTGGAATACCTGAGCCACTACACCCTGGCGTTCGGATTTAACTCCTGGCAAATCCACACCCAGGCGAGGTTACTGATTGATTCCCAAGACTGGGAGGCGCTTCAACGGTTCGCGCTCAAGATCCGCACCCTGCCCAATGTCTCCCGGGAATTCATGGCCCTAAGCTTCTACTTCGAAGGCAAAGCACTGCGAGAACTTGGCCGGCCTAAACAAGCGAGCAAATCCTTCGGCAAGGTTCGCCACGAGGATCTTTTGGGATCTCCCCATGCGCTCTACGTGGGGACCAACCTGGCCGCGGTTGGGGAACTCCAATCTGCCATGGAGATCCTCTGGCCAGAGCAAGATCGCTTTCGCCACGACCCCTCCTTCTGGAACTTCATGCTCAAACTGGCCTACGACCTTCGAACCGGGTCTCGTCTCCTGATCGCCGCCGAGAACCTTTTCCGGCTCGACCCCGAAAACCACCACTATCGGGCCTCCTACGCCTCCGTCCTTCTCTCGGAACGAATCCAGATCGACCGGGCCCTCGCCCTGACCTACGAACAACTTTCTGCGAATCCAGGCCACCCCAACCTTAAAATCAACTACGCCCAGGCGCTGGTCATGAATGACCGTCTGGAGGCCGCCGCCCAGATCCTCTATCACGTCAACCCCGATCGACTCAATCAAAGTGAGAGACAGGGACTTCTCTTCAGCCAAATGGAACTGCATTTCAAACAGGGCCATGACGAGGCCGCACGAACCCAATCCCGACAAATCATCCCCGGATTACTTCTTCCCGGTGACCAAAAGTACTTCCGCACCATCCAGAGGGCTCTCAAAGAGCGGGCGCCGCCCGAGGAATCTCACGGCACCTTCGTTGAAGAGACCCCGTGACCCCCATCGACTCCTACTTTCCATCAGAAGTCGATCAACCGGGACATACTCGTCACAACGCCCTCCCGTTTTGGGGTTGGGGCACGTCACCCCCGGAGGAGCAGCGGCACCAAAGCCCTCTCGGGTCTTGGGAAACAACCCGCTTAGCGACCGCCCGCGCCGTCGACCGAGACCGGGGCTGGCCTGCCCGATCCTGAGGGGGTATGATCCCTCCCATGCCAACGTTCCTTCACCGTTCCCGATTGAGTTTACTCGTCGGGATCGTTTGCTTTGGTCATGCCAAGATCAGCGGGGCGGACGTCACCCCCGCCCATTTCCACCATGTCCACCTCAACGTCACCGACCCAAAAACAACCCAACAATTCTTCGAACGGTTCTTTGGGGCCGTGCCGATTCGTTATCGCGCGAGGCTGCCGGCCCTCTTCACCGAACGCTCGTTCATCGTTCTCAACCGGGTCGATTCTAGCCCTCGCACGCATCACAAGACCTGCCTCTGGCACATCGGTTGGTCGGGGGTTGACGGTCCGTCCGAATTTGCTTGGAGAACAAAGGCGGGCATCACCGTCCACACTCCACTGAGGGCATTGGACGACGACCACTACATGTACTTTAGCGGTCCTGAAGAGGAACTGGTCGAGGTCTACACAGGCAACCGAAACCACCGTTTCGAGCACATTCATCTGCTTGCCACCGACGTCAACGTCACCACTCGCTGGTTTGTCGACCACCTCGGCTTGCGGGCCGCCCGTGCCTTCGTACCCAAACCTGATCCAGAGACCGACGTCAACACGCTCCGGGGCATTTGGATGAATTCGATCCGCGTCGACAATCTCAATCTCGTCATCTTCGGCCGCCCCCCTCGGGACAAAGCGCCGTTCTGGCTCCCTGACCCCCTGCCTGAGGACTTTGAACCCACCAAAGGCTCGGCGATCGACCACATTGCTTTTTCCTACCGACGAATCGAGCCGCAATACGATCGCTTCAAAGCCTCCGGGGTGACCATCCACCGCCCCTTGCAGGTGGAAAAAGCGGCCGGGCATCGTAGCTTCTTCGTCGAAGCACCGGACCGTCTCCTCGTCGAAATCGTTGAGGCGAAACCCATCCCCGAAGGCCTTTGGGAGGCCTCCCCCTCCCCATGAGGCACGCTGTCAACCTGAATCAACAAACCGCCATGAAAAACCCCTTCAGCTCTCCGATTCGAGGGATACTTCTGTCATGCCTCGGCTTCGGCGTGAATGCAATCCCATGCCCGCTCCAGGCCCAACAACTCGTCGCGCCCAAGGAACGGCCCAGTATTCTGTGGATTGTCGCCGACGATATGAACTGGGATTCACCCGGATGCTTCGGGGGAGCCGCCCCTGGAATCACACCGCGAATCGACCGACTTGCCCAAGAAGGCATTCGATTCGAGCATGCCTATGTCAACATCTCCATTTGCACCCCCTCGAGAAGTGTCCTCCTGACGGGGCTCTATCCCAATCGCAACGGCGCGGAAGGATTCCAGCGCATTCATCCCGGCACCCCGAATCTCCCCGCGCGACTGGGCGAGGCAGGCTACCTTTGCGGAATCATCGGAAAACCACTCCGTCAGCAGGATCTCCTCAGATGGTCGGTCACCTACCAATGGCCCGGCGTGGGAGACGAGGACCTCTGGGGACGGGATCCCGTGGTCTTCCGCCGCTTCGCAAAATCCTTCTTCACGATGGCCCGGAACGCCAACCAACCCTTCTTCTTGATGGCGAATTCCCATGACCCCCACCGGCCCTTCGGTGGCGAAAATGCCACCCGGCCCCACGAACAACTCGCGCCCGCCTCCCGCACCTACCAAGCCCATGAAGTGAGGGTCCCCGGATTCCTTCCCGATCTGCCCGAGGTGCGTCAAGATCTGGCCGACTACTGCACTTCGGTCCGAAGACTGGACGACATGGTGGGAGGATTACTGGAAGAGCTTGAAGCCGCCGGTCTTGCCGAGGAAACCCTGGTCATCTTTATGTCAGACCACGGCATGCCCTTCCCGAGTGCCAAGTTTAATTGCTATGTTCAAAGCACGCGTTCTCCCTGGGTCATTCGCTGGCCTGGATTCATCAAACCCGGTTCGGTCGACACGACTCACATGATCTCGGCAATCGATCTGATGCCGACCCTGCTCGATGTGGCCGGACTTCCCTCCGTTCAGACTTGCGATGGCCAATCCTTCCTCCCCCTCCTCTACGGAGGGACTCAGTCGGGTCGAGATCACATCCTCACTCAATTCTATCACATCCACGGAGACGACGCGCTTCCCATGCGTTCGGTCATCACTCGAACCGCGGCTTACGTCTTTAACCCTTGGGCGAACGGGAAACGCCCGTTCAGACGACTGGGGAGCCCGGCCTTTCGGGCCATGGAATCAGCCGCTTCCACCAATCCCGATCTGAACAAGCGCGTTCGCTCCCTTCGATTTCGGCAGATCGAGGAGTTTTTCGACCTTCAATCCGACCCCGATTGTCTGAACAACCTCATCGAGGAAGACGGTCGGCTCAAATCTGAGGCGAGCCACCTCCATTCTCAGCGTTCGGAGCTTGAGGGGCTTCTGACAAGATGGATGAAGAGGGTCGGAGACCCCGCTCTGGATGCCTTCCACAACCGTCATCGATCCGCGATTCTGGAAACTTACCTCCAGTCCTACCGTCACTCCGCTTCCGAGGCGGTTGAGGCGCTCAAGCCCTACGAAAGGACACAAGGCTTCCGTTTCTGAGCAAAGCCCTTCCCCCCAGTCTCCTTCAAAAAGGAGGACGTCAATGTCAGCATTCGATCCTCCTTCGGTCTTCTTCCCGCAAGCGGAGCGGGGATTCCTTGACTCCATCCGAGAGAGGATCAAAAAACGACGCTTTCCACAGGTCAGGTCTGAACCCCTCATCGAGATCTTGACAACGGTTCACTAAAGCCCGATGAAGGTCATGGCCTTCGAGCAAGTCACATCCGACAACCGCAACCCCCTCGTTTCCAACGATTCCCATTTCATGACCTTGATCAGTCTCACCGAAAAGTTTGGTCAGATCTCAGAGCATTGGCGGCCCAAAATCGTGGCTCAGGCCAATGGCCAGGAGCTCAAACTGGTCAAATTCAAAGGCGTCTTTCCCTGGCACCTTCACGAACTCGAAGATGAGATCTTCCTGGTTTGGAAAGGGACCATGCGAATCGAGTTCCGAGACCGGACCGTCCCCCTGACCCAAGGAGAGTTGTGCGTCGTTCCCCGAGGCATTGAACACCGGACCTGCGCAGAGAACGAGGCCGAGGTCATGATCTTCGAGCCGGCCGCCACCCGCAACACGGGCAACGTACACGACGAACGGTTCACAGCTCCAATCGACGACCGAATCTAGCCGGTATCCCTTGGAGCATCGCCGGGCTTCGTATGCCCCATCTTCAGACCGGGCAGCGTCACTCCCTCGATGAACGCTGGCCTGGGTGACGGCCCTCACTCCAATTCGGTCCTAAATCCTTGCATCGATCCTGCCGAGGGGTTGCAATTCGTTGGCATCGGTCCGGATGCAACGGACCGTTCAAGCCATTGCCTGAAGTGAGAGGAATCCGTTCATGGCTTTGAAGATCATCAGCCTGTTCCTGGTCTGCACGATGCTGGCTCGAGGCGAGTCAGCCTTTGTGAACTGGGAAACGGCCCCCGTGCGGCCACTCGCCCTGAGCCCGGACCGCAAGGTGCTTGCCGTGGCGAACCTCCCGGCGGCGCGCCTGGAGCTGATCAATGTCATGGGGACCGTCCCCGAACCGATGGACAGCATCCCTGTCGGACTTGATCCCGTGACCGTGCGATATCGGAATGCCGATGAGGTTTGGATCGTCTGTCGCATCTCGGATGCGATCAATATTGTTCGACTCAGTGAGCGCCGAGTCGAGTCGATCGTGCCCACGGCCGACGAGCCCTCCGATGTGGTGTTCGCAGGAAAACCGCTTCGCGCCTACGTTTCTTGTTCCGCGGAGGATCTGATCCAGGTCTTCGACCCCGATACCCACACGCTCGTGGACACCATTCCCATCAAGGGCGAGCGGCCTCAATCCCTGGCGATGAGCCCCGATGGACTCGAGGTTTACGTTGGTATTTTTGAATCCGGCAACGCATCCACCATTCTCGCCCCCCGTTTCGGCGGCGGGTTCGTCCCCGGCAGTGTCGTTGACTTTCATGATGGTCCCTACCAAGGTGCCAATCCGCCACCGAATTCTGGAGACGCCTTTTCGCCGCCGCTCGGAGAACACGGGCAATCGCCCCCTCCCCGAGTCGGCCTCATCGTAAAGAAAACCCCCGAGGGGCAGTGGCTCGACGACAACGGCACGGACTGGTCCGAGTTTGTCTCCGGGAACAAAGCCCCCCTCTCCGGGCGTCCCTCCGGATGGGACATGCCCGATCGCGATTTGGCGATCATTCAGACCCGGGATCACTCGATCGAGTATCTCTCAAGACTGATGAATATCTGCATGGACGTGGCGGTCAATCCCGCCACCGGTCAGATCTCCGTCATCGGGACCGATGCGACCAATGAGATCCGCTTCGAACCCGTTCTCAACGGCCGCTTTCTCACGGTGGAACATGCCCTCGTCGATCCCGTCTCGGGTTCCGTGGAACGCATCAATCTCAACCCCCATCTTGAGGGATTGAGCCCCCCCTTCCCGACAGATCTCACGACACGCTCGATCGGAGATCCCCGGCAAATCCTCTGGTCCCCCGAAGGCCACAGAGCCTATGTCGCAGGAATGGGCTCCGATAATCTCCTCGTGCTCGACGCATCCGGTGCCCCGACGGAATCGATTCCCATCCCCTTGGAGGGGGGCCCCACCGCTCTCGCCCTCGACCCTGAAGCGGAAAGATTATTCGTCTATCAACGGTTTGCCAATCAACTCACCGTCATCAACACCCAGACCCTTGAACCCCAATCGTCGATCCGCCTCTTTGACCCCACTCCCTCCGACATCCGCCAAGGGCGCGTGCACTTTTACAACACTCAGAAGACGTCGGGATCCGGACATGTTTCCTGTGCCTCGTGCCACGTCAATGGTCGCTTTGATCGACTCGCCTGGGATCTGGGAACCCCTGAGGGACCGG
>MDTE01053782.1_pt1 | contig 10233 bp, 10 predicted proteins | sample 811231 | NCBI WGS metagenome assembly MDTE01 (sample SAMN05326651, study PRJNA326480) | marine metagenome | isolation source: seawater | place: Indian Ocean: Red Sea | collected 2010 | reverse complement strand
TTTGCTTTTATTTAACATAGATTCTTTTATTTGATTATCTATAGTATTTTTGAGGCTCATAATTTTTTTATACAAATTTATTAAATACTGAGTTAATGAATACCCGATTAAGTGTAAATGTCAATAAAATAGCAACATTGAGAAATGCAAGGGGAGGTAATAATCCAGATATAGTAGGTTTAGTTAAAAAAATTGAAGATTTTGGAGCTGATGGTATAACTGTTCACCCAAGACAAGATGAAAGGCATATAACTCTTGATGATGTTTATAATATATCAAAAGTTGTAACTACTGAGTATAATATTGAAGGCTATCCTGATGATAGATTTTTTAAAATAATAAATGATATTAAACCTGAACAGGTAACCCTAGTCCCTGACGCTCCTGATGTTGTGACATCAAATAGAGGTTGGAAAAAGACGGATATAAATATTGATCTTGCAGCTGTTATTTCTTCAATAAAAAAAAATGGGTCAAAAGTTTCTTTATTTATTGATCCATCAATTCCTATGGTTGATTTAGCACTTGAATGTGGTGCTGATCGTATTGAATTATATACAGGTACTTATGCTGAATTATTTAAAAAAGATAAACACGTTGCGGTGAAAGATTATATAGATTCTTCAGAGTATGCGTTAAGTAACGGATTAGGAATTAATGCTGGGCATGATTTGGATTTAGATAATTTAAAATTCTTAAAAACATCAATTCCTAAAATTCATGAAGTATCAATTGGACATGCTTTGATCTCTGATTCTTTAATTTTTGGTCTTGAAGAAACAATAAAGCTTTATAAGTCTAAAATAAAGTCATTATGACTTTAAATTATAAAACATTTGGCACCGGAAAACCATTAGTTATCCTTCATGGTCTTTTAGGTTCCTTAGATAATTGGGTCACTGTATCTAAATACCTTTCCAAGAACTATAAAATTTATATTATCGATTTGCCTAATCACGGAAAGTCTTATCATTCGGAGATCTTTTCATATGAAGATATGTCTCGTGATTTAGACTCGTTTTTTATTAAAAACGGACTGAATAAGTTTTCTCTGTTAGGTCATTCTATGGGAGGTAAACTAGCTCTTAAATATATAGATATGTTTAAGGATAAAATTGACAAGCTTATTATTGTTGATATAGCCAACAAGAACTATAACATAAATAGATTTGAAGATATTTTTGATGCAATTTTTTCTATTTCTTTAACTGATCTTAAATCAAGGTCTGATGCTGATGATGCTATTTCTAATATCATAAAAAACGAAGGAGAAAGAAATTTTATCCTGAAAAATCTTAAAAGAACAGCTGATGGATTTGAGTGGTCCCCAAATATTATGTTATTGCACAGAAAATTGTCTGATATATCCTCTAAAATTAATTTGAGGAGAAAGGTAAAAAATGACACCCTTTTTTTACTAGGTGAAAATTCAAACTACTTTAATATTCATGATGAAAATAATTTAAAAGATGAATTTGAGAATTATTTAATAAAAAAAATTCAAAATTCTGGTCATTGGGTTCACGCAGAAAACCCGAAAGATTTTATTATTTCTGTTTTAGATTTTTTAAGCTCTAGGGTGTGAGGCTTTAAAAGTTTCTTTTAATTTTTCTATTGAGTTATGGGTATATATTTGAGTTGCAGCAAGACTTTCATGTCCTAGAAGATCTTTAATAGAGTTTAAGTCAGCTCCTTTATTTAAAATATGAGTAGCGAATGTGTGCCTTAGGAGATGTGGATTGTATTTTTTGCTATTTATTAATGATGACAAGTGTTTTTTGACAATTCTATATATTAACATAGGATATAATTTATCACCTTTTTTTGTACTTAGAAGATACTCATGATTTGTTTTTATAGCATTTTTTTTGTTGCTGTATTTCTTAATTTGACTTAGAATATGCTCATGTATTGGTATGATCCTTTCTTTGTTTCTTTTACCAAAAACCTTAATTTCTTTTTTAGAAATATTTACATTTCTAGACTTTAAATTAATTAGTTCAGAAATTCTAATGCCAGTGCCATAAAGAAGCTCCAGAATTAACATATCTCTTTCACCCTCAAAATCATTTTTTACTTTTAAGTTGTCAAATAGATAGTGAATATCCTTTTCTTTAATAAAGTTTGGTATTTTTTGATCTGTTTTAAGTGAGTTTATATTATTTGTTGGATTTATTTGTATAATCTCTCTTTTTACTAAAAACTTATAGAATGACTTTAATGTTGCTACCTTTCTATTTATAGATTTAGCAGATAGGTTTTTAAGAGATAGTTCAACTATCCATGATCTAATAGCTCTTTTGTCAGCGCTTTCTATTTCTTTATTTGAAGAATATTCTCTAAAAAAAGATATAAACTGTTTTAGGTCTACTTCATAACTAATAACCGTGTGTTTACTAAGTCTTTTTTCTTGTTTTAAGAATTTTATGAAGGAATCTTTCATTGAAGATGAAAGATAATAAATTTATGCCTCTTTAGATTTTAGTCTTTGAACGTAGCTAGCTCTTAGTTTTTCTTCTCTTAGAGAAACAGACTTTTTAGTGTAGAAAGTATTATTTCTATAGTCCTTGATCACTTGAGCTTTTTCAAACTTCTTTTTGAACCTTTTAAGAGCTCTGTTAATGTCTTCGTTCTCTTTTATTGAAACTCTAATCATATTATTTTTTTAGCGATGCAAATATAAGAAAACAATTATAACATCAAAACATATTTATTTTTCTTGAGAAATGTATTGATTAATATGGATTAGTTATTTCCAACCTTTTTTCTTGCTGGTTTTTCCTATTCCAGGGTTAAAGCTATTAGTAGGGTCTAGTTTTTTGTAAAATTCTACCAAGTTATGTTTTGCATGATATTCATGACCTACATTATGCTCTGCAGGATATTCAGCACCTCTTTGATCATATACTTTTAATAATTTTTTTAGTAGTTTTTTAGAATCAACTCCTTTTTTTATAATATAATTTTGATGTAATACATGGCAAAATAAATGACCATAATATAATTTCAACTCTATTAAATCGTCAATTTCTATAGGTAGTTTTTCAAACCAATGTTTTTCATTTCTTGGAAAGGCAACATCAAGTGACATTGCCCCACCAATATTTTCTTCATATAATGACTGATAACGACCAAAGGCACTAGCTGAAACAAATCTATGAAGTTGAGCTTTTTTTGCCTCTTTTTCTGTGCACTCAAAAAAGCCTCCATTATTATCTTTAAAGAACTTAGTAAAGTATTTTTTTGCTTCATCTATTCCGTCATCTCCCATTTCAATTATCCAATGGTGCTCATATAAATCTCTAAAGTTTTCCATTCGTTTTGGAAGATGATTGGGCAGGAGAGTGCTAAAGAATTGCATTATTTTGTCCGATAATTTATTGGGTAAAAAACTAATTTTTTTTGAAAGTAAGTCTATGCTCCTCTTTAGCTCAAATAAGGTGGGAAGGAATTTTGTTCCTAATTTTTCAATTACTATAAAATTATCTTTGCTATACTTTTTTGCTGCATCATAACAATCTTTGTGTAAATAGTCACCTAGTATTGGAAGTGTCTCAAATTTTGAAAGAATATCTCTTCTGATCTTCCAAAAAACCTTAGGATCATTAGTTCCAACATAAAAAACTTGATTCTTTTTGGGTTTAGGGTAAGTGTCTAATCTAACAGCAAAAACAGCTACTTTTCCAGAGCTACCCGATGCTCCATATAATAATCTATTGTCAGAGTTAAATCTTGCTGGAATTTTAGATTCAATTCCTCTAACTATTTCAGAATATTTATTGTCTGAAGCTATTTTCTTTGAATGAATAATATCTTTTTTCTCATATTTTTCATTTTCTAGATTTTCTAGTATTTCTTCTGGGTCATTGCCCAGATTAATATCTAGTTCATTTATTAACTCCAAACTTCCTTTTTTATTTATTCTGGCGTACAAAGCTAATTCAGTATACGAAGGTCCTCTCTGTACTAATGAGCCTCCAGAGTTATTACATACACCACCAATTATCGAAGCACCTATACTAGTTGATCCAATTACTGAATGAGGCTCTCTGTTATATGGAGCCAATTTTTTTTCAAGATCGTATAAAGTACTACCAGTTAGACCAATAATTTGTTTTGCATTATCAATTAAATGAATATCATTTATTCTCATAGTGTTAATAATGACTATGTCACGATCATAGTCTTCTCCATATGGGGTTGATCCACCTGTCAGGCCTGTATTAGCTGCTTGCATAATTATAATTAGGTTGGAATCATTGCATATATTTAATACTTTCCAGATTTCCAATAATGTTCCTGGTTTTACAACAGCTATAGCATTCCCCCTTCCATATCTCCAACCTTTACAATATGTTTCTTTGCTCCAATTTTCAGTCAATACATTTTTATCTCCACATACTCTAATAAGTTCTTTAATTACATTACTTTTTTTATTCTTTAGAGACATAATCGTCTAAACGGTTATACGTTTAATATTCTATAATTTCTTCTTCGGATTGTAATACTAATGAGTTTTTATTCGAATTTTCTACGTACCCTATAACCTTAGCATCAACTTGAAATTCTTTTGATATTGAAATAATATTATTAGCTACACTTTTATCACAATATATTTCCATTCGGTGTCCCATATTAAATACCTCATACATCTCTTTCTTTGAGCTCTTTGTGTCATTTTGAATTATTTTAAAAATTTCTGGTGGTTCAAATAAATTATTCTTAATTATCTTTTTATTATTTACGAAATGCAAAACTTTAGTTTGCCCTCCTCCTGTACAGTGAATAATACCTGATATTTTTTTAAAATATTTTTTTAAAACTTTTATAATTATTGGAGAATATGTTCTGGTAGGTGATAATAACAGCTTTCCAATATTCTCATGAGTGTTGCATTTATCAGTTAATAGGTTTTTACCACAATAAATAAAATCTTTATTTGTTTCTGTTGAGTAAGTTTCAGGATATTTTTCAGCATAAATATTTGACAAAACATCATGTCTTGCTGATGTTAACCCGTTACTTCCGATTCCGCTATTAAATTCATTTTCATATGACGCCTTGCCATTTGATGAAAGTCCTACAATAACATTTCCTTCTTTTACATCACACTTGACAATATTATCTCTTTTCTCTCTAGCGATAACCGTACTATCAACTAATATGGTTTTTGTAATATCACCTACATCAGCCGTTTCTCCACCAGCTGATACTATTTTTACTCCATGGTCATTTAGCATATTAATACAATCTAAATTCCCACTTATAATTTCTGAGATTACTTCTCCAGGTATTAGATGTTTATTTCTCCCAATGGTAGAAGACATAACTATATTATTTGTTGCCCCGACACAAACCAAATCATCAACATTCATTATAAGAGCGTCTTGAGCTATTCCTCTCCAAACACTTATATCTCCAGTTTCTTTCCAGTATAAATATGCTAAAGCAGATTTAGTTCCAGCTCCATCAGCATGCATTATATTACAATAATTTGGGTCTTTAGATAAAACATCAGGAACTATTTTGCAGAATGTATTTTCAAATAATCCTTTATCTTGATTTTTTATTGCTTTATGAACGTCTTCTTTTTGAGATGATACTCCTCTTTCTAAATATCTTTTTGACATTTACTTCTAGTTGATATTAAAAAATTCTTCTTCTTCTCTATTAGAGCTATCTACAAATTCATAGCTTGTTACCTTAAATTCCGTTCTTCTGTTTACTTGGTGTTCTTCTTCTGTCTTAGCATTTTGAATTATAAGTTGTGATTCTCCATAACCTTTAGCACTTATTCTATTTACATCAATTCCCCTACTAAGAATATAAGAAACTGCAGATTCGGCTCTTCTTTGAGATAGGTCTTGGTTATACTCAACAGATGCTCTATCATCAGTATGAGAACTTAACTCTATACTAATATTTGGATTGTCTTCTAAAATAATAACCAATTTATCAAGTTCTAATGCTGCGTCCTCTCTAATATCTGCTTTGTCTAGATCATAATAAATATTGTCTAATACAATGGATTTGTTTACAATGATTCTATCAAGAATTAAGTTTTTTTCAAATTCTACATTAGTAATAAATTCTTTAAGTTTTGATTTGTCTAATTCTTTGCCTATTGTTGAAAAATCTCCTCTTGTACTAAAGTAATTTTCTTTTTCTCCTATTAAAATATATTCTTCATCAGTATAAACTGTAAATTCAAACTCCCCATTACTATCAGTAAATGTTTCTTCTATAATATTTCCTTCTATATCAACTAACTTGACATTACTGTTTCCTAGAATTATAAGTTCATTATCGTCATTTTTTTGAGTAAGAGTGGTTCCTTTTAATGAATAATTAACAATCTTAAGATTTGGATCATTATTAACGAAGGTGTAGATGTCATCATCTCCTTTACCCCCTTCTCTATTAGAGGTAAAGAATCCCCGAGTTGGATTATATGGATTTACTCCAAAATCATCACCCCTTGAATTTAGTGGTTTACCAGGATTTGTAATTGTTATTTTTCCACCTTTTCTTGTAGCAACAAAAATATCTAAACCACCAAAACCTTCATGGTTATCTGAAGAAAAATAAAGCCTGCCATCTTCTGTTACAGAGGGAAACAGTTCATTTCCTGGTGTGTTAATTTCTGGACCTAAATTTTGTATGTTAATCCATCTTCCTCTTCTGTTTACATTTGCTTTATAAATATCTGTTCCTCCATATCCTTTTGATCTATTTGAAGCAAAATATAAGGTTTTACCATCTTTTGACAAGTATGGTGTAGAATCCCAACTTCTTGATGTATTTACATTTAGAAGTCTTGGATTAGTCCAGCCACCCCTTCTAAACCTTGACCAGTATAAATCAACGTTATTTCTTCCTGAGCTTTTTCCATCATTACCTTTAGCAAATATCATATACATTCCATCTTCAGAAAAAGTTATTGAACCGGAATTGACTTTTTCATTATTAATATTATCATCTAATTTTTTTAAAGAGTTTAAATCCACATTTGCACCACGAGTTTTAACCTCGAAAAGATCTGTAAATGGTGTTCCTGTTCCTTTATATATTTTTTCTGATAATCTGTTTGAAACAAAAAACAATTTATCTTTTGAAAAAGAAGGAGAATATTCTGCAAACTCTGTATTTATTGCACTTAAATTTTTAACTCTATAATAGCTTGTGTCTGGATATTTCTTTAAATTATTTATATTCCTTAATTCACTTCTCATTAGAGCTAAGATATTTTCATCCTTTCCTTTTGATAAATAATTTATAATTAACGAATCAGCCTCATCATATGAATTATTTGATTTTAATGATAATGCTAAATAGTAATAAGCAATTTCTTCTTTATGGCCATAATCTATAGCATCTCTATAATATTTTTGTGCTTGCCATAATCTGTTTGATTTTCTTAAAGCTTCACCTAAAAGGAAACTGTTTTTTGAATCACCTTTTTTAAGTGTTTTTTCAAATTTAGTAGCGGCCTCATAATATTCTGCATTATTATAATCTTTTAGCGCTGTCTTTGTGGTAATACAAGAACTAAGAAAAGCCAGCAAAATATATAATATTGAAACTTTACTCATTTTATAAAATTAATTAACCAAGATTTATTTATTTCAACAATCCATTTTTTATCAAAATCATCTTTAGTTTGTATGGTTGTATCTATCATTTTATCATTAATTAGAAGTTCTTTATTTTTTAATTTATTAATTAATGATAATCTATTATAGTATACTAATTTTTTATCATTAAAGATACCTATTTTAGAGTTAGGCATAATGCCTATATTTAAATCATTTAGTTTTTTTCGAATTAATTTGTTAGAACTATCTATAGAGCATCCACTAATACTATTCTCAGCAAATAAAACAATATGACTATCATTATATATTTTATATGACGCTATAACATTTTGATTATGTGAAACCCAAGTATCACACAATTCTTTTAAAAAACAATGAAGATCATCTCTTACTTCAGCGCAATTTTTTTCGAGTATATAAACCCAGCATTTTGCTTTTTTATCTATTTTATCTAAAGAAATAAACATATTACTATTTCAAATTTTCCTCAATTATTTCGGTTATGTCCTTAACAATTATATTTGAGTTTAGATTCTTTTCTTTTAGACCGTCATTCATCATTGTCATGCAGAAAGGACATGCAGACACTAAAGTTTCGGGATTAATCTCTTCAACGTCTCTAATTCTCTCAATATTAATTTCTACTTTTCCTTTTTCAGATTCTTTAAAAATTTGTGACCCTCCAGCTCCACAACATAACCCATTTTCTTTTGATCTTTTCATTTCAACCAAGTTTTCGGTAATTGAATTTATTATGTTTCGTGGAGCTTCATAAATTTTATTTCCTCTCCCTAGGTAGCAAGAGTCATGATATGTCATTTTAAGATCTGTCTTTTCAGAAATTAACTTGCCGTTTTCAATTAACTCATTTAAAAATTCAGTATGATGTAAAACTTCATAATTACCACCAAGTTCTGGATACTCATTTTTAATTGTGTTGAAACAATGAGGACACATTGTAACTATTTTTTCTATTTTGTATTTATTTAGCGTTTCAATATTGTTCATTGCTTGCATTTGGAATAAATACTCATTTCCTGCTCTTCTAGCAGGATCCCCTGTACAACCTTCTTCATCCCCAAGAATTGCAAAATTGATTTCTAGCTTGTTTAGTATTCTAACAAATGCTTTTGTTACTTTTTTATATCTGTCATCATAGGACCCAGCACATCCAACCCAAAATAAAATTTCAGGATTTTGATTTGATTCTAAAAATTCAGTTATTGTTTTTACATTCATGTTTATTTTTTATACCAGTCTGATCTTTCATTAATTGGAAATTTCCATGGTGAGAAATTGGTTTCAATATTTTGAAGCATTGAATTCCACTCATTAGGTAGGTTTGATTCTTCCAGTGCGGCATATCTTCTACTCTCAATAATTATATCTAATGGATTTATGTTTAAAGGGCATTCTTCAACACAAGCATTACATGAGGTACAAGCAAAAACTTCTTCATAGCTTATGTAATCACCAACTAAGCTTTTATCATCATACCTTTCATTTATATCTATTTTTCTTCCAATGTCATCTGCCCTGTCTCTAACATCCATCATGATTTTTCTAGGTGAAAGTTTTTTCCCAGTAATATTTGGAGGACATACAGAAGAACACCTTCCACATTCAGAACAAGAATATGCATCCATCAAATTTTTCCAAGATAAATCCTCAATGTCTTTTATCCCGAATCTAGATGGAACTTCTTCATTTCTATCTTTTGTTGTTTTTCCCATCATAGTGTTAATTTCATTTGTTATGCTATTCATATTTGTCATTTTCCCTAAAACTTGATTATTGGAGTAATATATGTTAGGAAAAGCAAGAAAAATGTGAAGGTGTTTTGAATAAGAAATATAAATAGCAAAAAGAAAAATTCCTATAATGTGTATCCACCAAGATACTCTCTCAATTATTAGGAGGATGTTAACACTTATTTCTGAAAATAGTGGTTTCATAAAACTTGAAAAATAAAAATTTCCAGTAGAAGGGTATTCATTTTTATCTTGAAGGACTAAATCAGATGCATTCATAGTTAGTATTGCTATCATTAAAATGATCTCAAAAATTAATATCAAATTAGCATCAAGAATAGGCCAACCCTTAAGCTCAGGGCTTTTGAATCTTCTAATATTTAATATGTTCCTCCTCACTAAAAATACAGCACAAGAAATTAGGACTAGTATTACAAAAAATTCAATAATAGAGATAAAGACATTATAATAAGGCATTCCAATTTCTGCAAATACTCTGTGTTTACCTAGGAGCCCATCTAAAATTATTTCTAGAACCTCTAAATTAATAATTACAAAGCCAGCATAAATCATTAAATGTAGTATAGCTGGAATGATCCTCTTAAACATTTTACTTTGTCCAAAGGCAATTAATATTAAATTTTTAATTCTTGTTTTTTTATCTGTATTAGAGCTATATTTTTTTTTGCCTAGTAAAATATTCCTTTTAATGAATTTTATTCTTCTGTAGATTATATATCCAGAAAAGATTAATAAAATAAGAAATAATAACTGCGAAATAAAATTCATAAAACAAGCGTAATTTCAAAAATAATAATTTTGTGAGAAATGTTTATTTACTTAGGTTTGCAAATATTTCATCAGGTGCTGTAGCTCAGGTGGTAGAG
>MDTE01181266.1_pt1 | contig 10234 bp, 11 predicted proteins | sample 811231 | NCBI WGS metagenome assembly MDTE01 (sample SAMN05326651, study PRJNA326480) | marine metagenome | isolation source: seawater | place: Indian Ocean: Red Sea | collected 2010 | reverse complement strand
AGTGTCAAGGAAGTAATTCAGCACTTTTGCCACAGAATATGCTATTTGTGCCGCCAAACCGTAAATAATTTCCCAATATTTGTTAGAATCGAGTACTATGGGATGAGAGACCCAACATATCACGCATCTCACAGGGTTGTGCAAAAGGATAATTCCAAAATAAATACAGGAGGAAAAACTATGGGGGGGAAATATTGGCTGTTTAAGTCCGAACCTGGAGCTTATTCCTATCCTGATTTAGAAAAAGACGAAGTTGCTGAATGGGATGGAGTTCGAAATTACACTGCACGAAACTATCTACGTTCGGATATCAAAATAGGTGATGGTGTACTCTTCTACTATTCAAATGCCAAACCGCAACGTATTGTAGGTACTGCATTAGTAGTAAGAGATGGTTATCCGGACTTCACTGCTTGGGATCCCAAATCTGATCACTACGATCCCAAGTCTACTCAAGAAAATCCAATCTGGTACATGGTTGATATCAAACCATTAACCCGTTTCCAAAGAGAGATTACTTTGCAAGAAATCAAAAACATTCCAGACCTTCACGATATGATTCTGCTTAACAACTCAAGGCTATCCGTCCAGCCAGTAACTGCTACAGAGTGGGAAATTATTACTTCGTTAGGCAACTGATGGGTATCACACCACACCACTAACAAGCAATCTTCAATCAGGCTTTTTATTAAATTTCTTCTTTAATTTCTTGATACGCTCAAGATTAGCGCCCTCAAAAAAAGGATAATATTTTCCTGGGGACACGTTTTCAATTTCCAGTTGCTTTTTTACAACAACCTCGAGTTCTTCATGAGATATGGCATCATCAATAACCCTATCTATAATTTCATTAGGAATTACCACAACACCATCATGTTCAGCAACAATATAATCATTAGGCTTAACTAAGACTCCACCACATTGGATATAACCATTGACCTCAAAAGGCAAAATTTCCAAGGAACCGATCTTAGCGGTAACTCCATGGGCAAACAATTTTAATCCGGACTCCCTCAAAACACGAGCATCTCTTATGGCTCCATCAGTAACAATCCCTGCAGCGCCATTTTTTTTCAATCGAGAAAACTTTATATCCCCTCCAATTGAAGCATAAGGAACTCCCATCGCATCAGCTACAAGAATCATGCCAGGTCCACAAGCTTCAATAGCTTTGTACTCCGGGGAATCTTCCCCAATCCTAGTTTCTGTTTTAAGATCCTCACGAACAGGTAAAAATCGCAAAGTCACTGCTTGACCAACTAACTTTTGTTCGGGAAACAAGGAATGCACTCCTTCCATGTATACCTTCTGGTAAGACATCGGATTCATTGCATCCACCAATGCTTCTACAGACAAATTTTGCAGTAAGCTTAACCTCAGGTCCAATCGCTTAGCAGTCATAGAGATTCCTTGTGATAACGAGTAATCCTCAGTCACCCATAATTTCAGCAGTGGCATCCTTCCAAGGATAATATTTCCCCACCGGCACATCTTCGATCTCTAACTGTTTCTTGACAGCATCCTCCATACGAAGATGCTTCATAGACAATTCAATGGCTTGCCCTACAAGAGTCTGTGGCACCACTACTACACCATCATCATCACCGACAATATAGTCGCCCGGCTTTACAGAAACTCCCCCGCATGAAATGACTTCGTTGACTCCCCAAGGCAACATTTCCAAATCACCGTCAGAGCCCGAATTATTGGCAGCAAATATTTTCATGCCATAAGAAAGCAACTCTGCAGTATCTCTAATAGCTGCATCAGTCACAAGGCCTTCTGCCCCTCGTTGCTTAAGTCTTAAGAATTTTATATCACCACCAACTGTTTGTTCTACCTCACCCATGCCATCAATCACTAAGACATCTCCAGGTCCACATGATTCAATTGCCTCGCTACGCTTTGAACCAATACCTGGGCGAAAAAAATTCTCTTCTTTTAGATCAACTCTAGTGGGAATGAACCGGAGGGTGACAGCCCTAGCAACTAATTTTTCATTTTGAGAGAAACTCTTGACCCCTTTCATGAAAAGTTTTGTATAGCCAAGAGGACTCAATACATCTAGAAGACAAGCTGGAGGAATAGCTCTTAGTGCCCCAAAAATACCGTCATCAGTTGAATTTTTATTTTCACTCATTTCATTCCTCTCTTCTAGGCAAACTTAGTTCAGCTAAACGCCGGAGGTCTCTTGGTATGCCAGTCGGTAGCTTTCTCAAATGCATGGCCCACTTTAAGAACTGTTTCCTCTTCCCAAGGTCGCCCAGCAATCTGTAATCCAATCGGCATATTAGAATCTGTAAAACCGCACGGCAAAGTCATTGCAGGGAAACCATTTATATTAAATGCACGAGTATACTGTGTAAGGGTAGGAATGATACCTTGGTGTTTACTTCCCAAGTCAACCTCTGTTTGGCCGATTTTCGGAGCACCCGAAGGAACCATTGGCCCTACCAGAACATCTACTTTATCCATAAGTTCTCTGGTTTGATCGACAAACAATCTACGGGCACGCTGAGCCTTTAGATAGTCATTAGCAGTATAAAACATTCCACCTTCCACTCGAAGCCGAGTTCCTGGTTGAAACTCAGGGCCTTTCTCCATAACTAATTTACTTAACCCTGCACTTGCTTCTGTAATTAATAATACGGTGGATATAGCAAACGCATAGCTGAATATGGGCCAATCAACATCGATAATCTTGGCTCCCAATTTCTCTAGTTGGACAAGTGCTGCATCGACGGAACTTTTTACTTGGGGATGTACGGGAAAGTCAAAGTACTCTTTTGGGACTCCAACACGAATCCCCTCAATGCCATCGGATAAACCTGCAGTGAAATCAGGAACAGGGCGATTAACGGAACACGAATCCATCTGATCATAGCCAGCAATAGCGTTCAGTACTAGAGCTGCGTCTTTAACCGTCCTCACCATAGGCCCAACATGATCCAAACTCCACCCCAAAGGACTAACACCATACTTACTCACTCTTCCGAATGTAGGCTTCAGTCCCACTATACCGCACAGTGCCGAGGGTATTCTAATGGAACCTCCGGTATCACTACCCATAGCAACAGTAGCTTGCCCAGCAGCCACTGCTGAGCCTGATCCTCCGCTAGAGCCTCCTGCGTAAGAATTAATATCCCATGGATTGTGCATATCACCATAATGATGATTCTCGCCAGTAGGGCCAAAGGCAAATTGATGTAAATTTAATTTACCTATAAGAATTGCTCCTGCATCGGCAAATTTATTAACCACGGTTGAATTAAAATGTGGCACAAAATCCTGATTAATCTTAGAGCCATATGTATTAGGCACCCCTGTGACATAAAAAATGTCTTTTAACGCAACTGGAACGCCATGGAGTGGACCACGATATGTCCCCCCAAGAATTTCTGACTCATGCTCTTTCGCTTGCTTAAGTGCAGAATCTTGCATAACAGAAATATAGGAATTGAGCTTAGGCTCAAGCAGCTCAATACGCCTAAGGTGTTCTTCCACAACCTGTACCGGTGAAACCTGCTTCGAGGAGATGAGATGGGATAATTCGTCCGCTGTCTTAAAACAAAGTTCAAATTCCATAATTTAAGCTCCTGGAGGAGTGAAAATAGTTTGTGGTTCGACATCAGTTAAGTCCAAATCGTAAATGGGAGCAGCTGCCTTCATCAAGTTACAGACTTGAGGATACAAATCTTCCATATGAGGATCCTTTATATCAAAACCAAGACTATCGGCAATAGTTAAGAATTCTTCCTTTGACATGTCACTTTTCATCATTTCGAACCACCTTCAACTTGCTTGAGTGCTTGCCATTTTATACACCCTTGATATCATGGTCAAACAATGATAATGAACTTCTTGGCTGATGATCGGTTAGCGAATCCGTTAAAAGGCTAGGAAAATCAATTTTTATATATACAACGATAGAGCAAGAGTAAAGAGCATGCGTAGAACAGAAGATACGGAACAGCATGTTAAGTCAACTCTAGAAAACATGCAGATAAAGTACGAGTGGATCGAAGTTGATCCAGATTTTGCAGATACAACGGTATGCTGCGAAAAATACGGTTTCAAAATAGATCATGCTGGAAACACGATAATTGTGGCTTCTAAGAGAGGGGAAAAGAAATACTCAGCATGTCTAGTACTTGGCACAGACAGGTTAGACGTAAACAGGAAGGTTAGAAGCTTGATGGAAGTTTCACGCCTTTCATTTGCCAGCGCCGAAGAGACAATGCAGTTGACGGGAATGATGATCGGTGGAGTAACCCCGTTCGGCCTTCCAAAATCACTCCCTGTCTATGTCGACTCCAGGGTCATGAATCTGGACTACATCATACTAGGGGGAGGAAGCAGGTCAGGGAAGCTTAAAGTTCCCCCTTCGGCTCTGCTTAACATTCCGACGATTAATGTGATCGAAGGACTTTCAATACCTAGGTAAATAGTTTGCTAGAATCTATCAAAACTATAGAAGGATGGGAGAATGGCAAAAAGACATACTGTTGATTACTACCGCAATCGAATCCATATGATGTCATTAGGGAATATAACGGAGGGGAAATGACGGTAATATCCGAACAATTTCTCTCAGGACGCTATTCATTCCTGCCGATCGATACAGTCCTCTTCGGCTTGCATTCTATCGACAAACTATCAGGTGAAATGGATCGACTCAGCATAAAGGCACCTTTGATAATTACTGGCAATACCATTTCAACGAAAACACAGCTTATTAATAAAGTACTAAATAAACTGCCCAATCGAAACTGCAAGATATTTAGTAAGGTTTCCGAAAGGGCACCTCTAGCCGCAGTGTTAGAAGCAACAAAAATCAGTATCGAAATGAAGGCTGATTGCATATTAGGAATAGGAGGCAGCACAATCAGCGATGCGAGCAGGGTAATCACAGTGCTGAATGCCTACGATATAGATAGTGAGACTCAATTCAAGAAATGGTTTAAAGAAAAAATGCCATTAGAACTACTAGATACCCATGGCAAATCAACTTTAAAGCAAATTTTTGTACCGACTACTTTATCTGCAGGGGAGTTGAATTATGCCTCTGGTACCTTCGATCCTGCCGAGAAGAGAAAACTGCGCTTTGGACACCCAAGGCTAGCACCCACGCTCATCGTGTATGACCCACAATTTAGCACTAATACCCCACCTTGGCTGTGGCTATCAAGCGGCATAAAAGCCTTAGACCATGCCATAGAGAGGCTATATAGTCCTGACTGTAATCCAATTACTGAAACTTCTTGTATAAGAGCAATCGAGCTTCTAACTGAATTTTTGCCAAAAACTATAGATACCGACCATACGCTTCAAGATCGTGCTCAATGTTTTCTTGGAGCATGGTTGTCAATGAGCGGTTATCCCAACGGAGGGCTGGGATTAAGTCATGCTATAGGACACGTCTTAGGGGTGAAGCATTGGATCCCACACGGCTATACATCATGTATAACCCAGCCAGAGGTTATGGAATTCAATCTGCCGTATTCAATCCACCAACAAGCTTCTATCGCAATGGCAATGGGGTGCAAGAAACAAAATAAGAGTCACGAAGCAATAGCCACTGAAGGTCATTCAAGATTGAGGCACTTTGTTCAGGAATTAAAACTTCCTCAAAGACTCAGCAAAGTGGGAATTAAATCAGCCGACCTTAAATCAATAGCGTATGATACACTGCACGATGCTGGAACTCAACATAATATCAGACCGATTACAAACTCTGATCAAGTAATCCAAGTCCTTCGAAATATGTTTTAAAGGATCTTTCTTGAATCTTACTTACTTAAATGTATTTAATCTCACATATTACTAAAAACTGAGGAGGTGCTATATGGAGAACTATTCTTTGGAAAGACAATTTGGAACAGGGATATCCGTGGTAGGAAGTGAACCTTTTTTGTATACAGCCATAAAAAACTGGCTGACTACCCCAGAGGGAGTTTTAATATCAGATATAAGCTCTGTTGCGGTGAATTCTAGCAATCTCGTACATGTTTTTAATCGAGGTCCCAACCCAGTAGCTATTTTCAAGCAGGACGGAAGCTATGTTAACTCGTGGGGTAATGACATATTGGCTGATGCACACGGTATATCGATCAACGCGCAAGGAGAAGTTTATTTAGGAGATCGGGATGCGCATCAAATCCTTAAGTGCACCCATGACGGCACTCTTTTAATGGCCTTGGGATCAAGAAATCTTCCAGCTTTAGAGTCACCTTTTAACCACCCAACTGACGTATTCGAGTCTCCTTCAGGAGATATATTCGTAAGTGACGGTTATGCTAATTCTCGTGTACACCATTTCTCCGCAGACGGGCAACATATAAAGTCGTGGGGCAAACGAGGAACTGAACCTGGAGAATTTAATGTTCCACACAGTATTTGGGCAGATTCTGACAGGGTATATGTCAGTGACAGAGAAAATGGAAGAATTCAAATATTTGATTATGCAGGCAACTTTATTGAAGCTCTTGGTGGTCTTTACCGACCAACAGATATTTATCGAGATCAACAAGGAAACTTGTTTGTGACGGAATTAGTGCCTCGTCTCACTGTTTTCGACAAAACTGGAACCAAGGTAGCAGTAGCGCGCCTAGAAGGAACTCCTCATGGAGTATGGGGAGACAGTGATGGAAATCTTTATATAGCCAGTACCACACCCAGCAATATAACTAAACTGGAAAAGAACTGACTCTAGCACCTAGCCATAACAGTTTATACAAGTTACTCACTTGGCTATTAGTTGCACGCATAAATTGACAGCAACGAGTCCTGCCAATTACGACTGGGTGGCGGAGTGCGTCCTCTGTTACGCTTAATTAAACCTCGTACAACTCTCTAGGGAATTTAGTCAGTATTTCAGGACCACTGTCCCCGACTAGAAGCATGTCTCCAAAACAAATCATTCCTACACCAGGGACTCCAAAATTAGGGTGCAATTCCAAAACCATACCTTTCTGTACCAATACCTGATCATCTTCAACGCCTTTGTTAACACTCCACAAATAAGGTTGTGGAAATGCATCCGTCACAATAGGTTCTGAATACTCTAACCCAAGACCATGCCCTGGTCTAAATCTAAATTTATCTTCCTTATGATCTACCGGACAATGTTCATCGATGATTTTCCGCATAGCTCTATACACATTTGCTAATGGCTTTCCGGGGATCAGATTCTTAATTCCTTCTTCCTGGGTCTGAAGGATCACTTTAAAATAGTCCTGTAAAGTACTACTAGGTTTTCCTTTAATTCCCATACGAATGCTATGCCCCCAATAGCCTTCGTAAACAATATAGGTACCTCCATTAATCCGATCACCTGGTTCAATTTTACGTAAGCTATCCCATCGCTCAAAACTTGGGTAATCTGCAGTCGGGCCGGTAGAAATCCAACCAGTTGAAGGTTCTGCACCCATCTGACGACCCGCATATTCTCCATCTACTAACAATTGCCAAGCCCATTTCTCAGGTTGCCTTGCTCCGTTCAGCATAGTATAGAGAACAGAATCTGCTATCTTCGCTGCCTGACGATGAATCTCTATTTCTGCAGGCTCTTTGACTACTCGAGCTAATGCCATCATCTTATCGGTTTGTTCAAATTTCCATCTGTGATCATTCAGTGATGTCAATCCCAAATAGATGGGAGCTGGCATCTCAGACAAACCAACCAAACCAACCGTACCTTTTGGTATATCCCGATCCTCCAATATTCCTATAGCTGAGTTTCCCCATAAGGACATATTTGACTCTGACCTTACATCATCAAACCAAAGGTCATGCTTTTCTTTCAAAGCTCCCACTGCGAATGGAGTTGTCACAAACAGCACAGGATCCGCGTTTAACGGAAGAATAAACAGGGAAGGAGAGCTCCTATCAGCCCAATTGGTCAGATATTTTACATTCGCTGATGTCGCGGTACCGTAGAGAACACTGGTTGGCCCGGAATAGATGACGAGGGCCTCCAGTTTCTGCTCTGACATTACCTTTCGGATTTTCTCGACACGTTTTTTTATAGCTTCTTTTGAAATTCTCACTGTACACCTCCAAAGTAACTAATCTAATGTCCAGCCACCACACGGTAAATGGAACCTGTAACTTTCATGGTATCAAACCTGTTCACAATAATTGAACTCCACTATTCTAGTGTACAATATCACAAGAAGTTCCTCACTATCCCAAAATATTCTGTTAATTAACCCTTTAAAAGACAACAAACCTAGTGAAAAAACCCTATATCAACAAATGGACTATCGCTGTCATGTTCGCAGTAGTGCAATTCGGAGCATACGGGACAACTCAGGGATGCTTAGGGCTTTTTATCAAACCTATAGAATACGACACTGGTTGGTCCAGAACAGCGATATCTTTTGTACCATCTATCTTACTCGCTGCTAATTTCACTGCCTCAATATGGTGGGGACTATTAGCTGATAAATGGAGTATCAAAGGTGTTTTGATCCTATCAGGTCTATGTTTATCTATTGGATTCTTGGTATCCAGTACATCATCCACAATCACATTAATTTATGTTTTCCTAGGAGTTATAGGAGGTATAGGTGTAGGAGGAAGTGCTGGCCCATTATCGGGACTGGCAGCAAGATGGTTCCAAGACCAGAAAGCATTTGGAATAGGACTTGGGTATAGTGGGGTAAGCATCGGTACAGTTTTACTTCCCTTTATAGTCAGCCCTGTTATAAATCAATACGGGTGGCGATCCGCATTTGTTCTTTTAGGAAGTGTCGCTTTATTTTGTTTTTGGAGTGCAGGTCTTATTCTCAGAGAACCGCGAAATGGCGATGCTATTTCTACGGACACCCTAGCGAAACGACAAATCAAAAGTGATCACGCCGTCAAATCACTCCAGCCCCAGACTAGCCTTTCTACTGCCATCAGGTCGAGTGATTTCTGGATCTTATTCTTAATGCATATTTTAGGTGTTTTCGTTCTTCAAATGACTGTAATTCATATGGTTCCTGATGCAATTGAGCATGGCATTTCATCAAACCAAGCTACATTATTACTTCCTCTGGTTGGAGTCCTAAGTATTCTGGGAAAAATTGGAGGAGGCAGCTTAGGAGATAAAGTAGGTAACCGGAAAATGCTATTATTTGCCTTTCTCCTACAATCTACCACTCTTATTTTCATCAATGCGTTCGACAGTTTGTGGGCCTATTATCTTTTTGCTGCACTGTTCGGCCTAACCTACGGAACATGGTCTCCTCAGATACCAGCAATTGCAGGCAATACCTTTGGAGCAAAAAACTTAGGGGCTATTATGGGAGGAATCATGCCATCTGGAGCTATAGGAGGTTTCGTGGGCCCAGCATTCGCGGGAATTTTATTTGATCATTTTGGCAACTATACCTTCGCTTTCTATGTAGGAGCAGCAGTATGCATTATTACAGCTATCCTCCCATCTTTAATAAATCAGAAAAGCCATTTAGGAAAACGAGTTAAGGCTAGTTAAGATAATATCTGATAAACTCCATTATTAAAGAGCTCAATGCGATACTAAACATCACGAAGGCTATGTCAGGCTTAACACATTACTAATACAGAGGAATGACGTGAAGGGTTTATTCATTGTACTAGAGGGATTAGATGGTAGTGGAAAAACCACACAAGCTATCCGCCTTTATAATCGTTTGAAACGAAGAGGAATTTCCACCTCTCTCTTTAGGGAACCTGGCAGCACTGACTTAGGAGAAAATATCAGAAGGATATTAAAGTCAGGGACTGTAAATAACCCTATCACGGAACTATTGCTTTTTAATGCCGCCCGATCATCTTTAGTAAGTCAAAAAATAAGCCCAGCTTTGGCAAATGGTCAAGTGGTCATCTGTGACCGATTTGCGTCTTCTACAATTGCATACCAAGGATATGGTTCTGGAACTAATCTTGAACAAATTAAGCAAATAAACAACTATGCAACAATGGATCTCAAACCAAATCTCACAATTTTAATTGACATTGATCCAAAGATCTCATTACTAAGGTTAAAGAAACATAGAACCAGCCAAGATCACTACGAACAAAATGACTTCTCGTTTCATAGAAGAGTCCGAGAAGGATACTTAACACTAGCCAAAGAAGAGCCTTGGGGCTGGAAAACACTAGACGGCACACAAGACCCAAGAACTTTGGCCATTTCTGTGTGGCAGGAAATTTCTACTCTAATTAGACTAATAAATTGATTAACCTAGGCTAAAGAACTATAATT
>MDTE01177368.1_pt1 | contig 10234 bp, 8 predicted proteins | sample 811231 | NCBI WGS metagenome assembly MDTE01 (sample SAMN05326651, study PRJNA326480) | marine metagenome | isolation source: seawater | place: Indian Ocean: Red Sea | collected 2010 | reverse complement strand
TGTTCCATGAAAAATCTCCAAAACTTGGATCATTTGTTTTAGAAAAGTTTGTCCATGGTATTTGAAAATTATCAGAGATTTCTTGAGATTCCTTCGGGCCCCAACTTGAATATGGCTTTTTTGAATGAACACCAAATACATATGGAAGTTCTGAGGCATGGAAGCATCCTAGTTTCCCTCTTAAAATTTCACTTTGCGTTGAGAATAAATATCCAAAAGAATTTCCTTCTTTTTTTTGAAGAGTATTATGTGTTGGGATACCAAAACAAATATCTGTGAGAATCGCTGAATAGATATCCCCTAACTCGCTGATTTTAAGATATTCTCTGTAAGCAGAAATAACTTCAGATAATTTACTAGATTCAAACATTTTTGATAACCTTCTAGTGATATATTCCTCATCATTTTTACCTATTCGTGGATGGAATGTACTCCAAAGCTTATATTCATCAAGAGTTGTCCCAGCAATTAAATGAATACTTGAAGATGAATATGTTTCTAAATAATCATCTTTAATAAATTTATTATCTATGACAGGTAGAAAGCCTACTTCAGGAAAGATCCATCTATTCCCATCGCTTAATGCTGAGTGTTTTAATTTCTTAGCTGTGTTAATTATCAGCTCCCAATCACATGACTTTAAATCAGACACTTTATAGCCATCCTTTTTAAACTGATCAGTAAATAATTCAGCCCACTGATTTGCTTTTTCTTTTGTGGCTATTGCATCTAACCCCCCGCTTTGGCAAATCGCTTTTTGAAATAATTTATCGTGGCCCGATGCAATTTGAAGATTGCAACTCCAAGAACCTGCAGACTCACCAAAAATAGTTATATTATTTGGGTCTCCACCGAACGAAGAAATATTCTCTTTTACCCACTTTATTGCATTCCTTTGATCTATCAGCCCCTCATTTCCTGATGAGTTTATTTGATTATTTGTAACCTCACCAAGCCTTAGAAATCCAAGAGGACCTAATCTATAGTTTATCGATACAACAACTACTCCTCTTTTTGCTAGATGTTTTAACTCATACATAATGCTACTAGAGCCGCCTGTTACTAAAGCACCGCCATGTATCCAAATCATTACTGGATTTTTGGCTTTAATATCATTTGAGCAAATATTTAAGGTTAAACAATCTTCAGATTGTTTTGATAATGAATTATCCTGAAAAAAACTTATTCCGGATTGGCTTTGATCAGTAGATCTTGTTTGAGGGGCAGAGTTTCCTTTTTCTGAAGCTACCAGATTTAGTTCATTTTCAATAAGAATTGATTCATCCCATCTTTGCTCATATTTTGCATAAGGAATGCCGTAAAATTGATGGCAGCTATCATGGAGGATTCCCTCAAATTTACCAGCTTTGCATTCTACTAAACTCATACTTTTTCTTTAGAGGATCATATTATATAACAATAGATTAAATCTAAAGTTGTGAAATAATACGTAAACGGGATGTAGCGCAGCCTGGTAGCGCACCACACTGGGGGTGTGGTGGTCGTCGGTTCAAATCCGGCCATCCCGACCAATCGCTAATTTATATTTTTTTTAATCTCATCTGAAGGCTTAAAACTCAACTTTACTCTTGCTTTTATATTGAACTCTTCAAGAGTTTTTGGATTTCTACCAATCCTTTTAGGAGTCTTTTTATAACTAAAGCTTCCAAAATTACTTATATTTAGTGCAGCCTTACTGTTATTTACAATTGATTTAAAAAAAGAATTTACAAAAAAAAGGCTATCTTTTTGTGATAGCCCTAATTTATTTGATATATTTTTTGCTAAGTCTTTCTTAGATATTGGCACTCAGTTTATGTACCAGTCCCTGTTCCAGTTCCAGTTCCAGTGCCAGTTCCGGTTCCGGTTCCAGTACCAGTGCCTGTTGACGTGCTAGTGCCAGTTCCCGTCTCATTATTATCGTCTATACCACCAACATCTCTTATGCTTACCGTAATTACTTGCTGTGCAGCATTATCTGATGCGTCAGTGGCAGTTACAGTTGCTGTTATATCATAAGTGCTGCCATCATAAGGAAGCTCTATTGGATTATCAGTTTGGCTTTCGTAATCAGCAGGGTTGATAAAAGATAACACACCTGAAGAAGTTATCGTTAATAGTGTTGTATCAGAAATTGAAAATGATACAGATTGTAAATCTGTTGCAGTGACAGTACCAACAAGTATGGCTCCTTCATCTACGACAAATGTTGAATCAGAAGTAAATACTGGCACTGTTGTATCGACAACATTTACTGTTCTTGTTGCTGTTGCTGTATTACCAGATGCATCAGTAGCTGTATATGTGACTGTGTATGTGCCCAATATATTTGGATCTACGTTTATAGGTGCTACAGTGACAGATACAGTGTCAAGATCAGTTGCCGTAGCTCCAGCATCAGTATATGTTCCACCTAGCTCAACAGTTGCTGGATTATCGCCTGTTATAGTGATTACAGGAGGAGTGGTATCTACAACATTTACAGTTCTTGTAGCTGTTCCGACATTTCCAGCAGCATCAGTTGCTGAATATGAAATTGTATATGACCCCACAGTACTTGTGTCTACTGTTCCTGAAGATGTAACGGTTTCACCACCATCTGATGAAGCTCCTGCATCAACATATGTATCTCCAAGCTCAACAGTAGCTGGATTATCTCCATTAACTGTTAAAACAGGTGAAACTGTATCAGGAGGTGTTGGTGCATCTTCGGTAATATCATCAATCAGTATTAGACCTAGAGCAATTAACATTTGTTCAAGAATCGATAGCTCAAGCGACATTAAAGAAGCAGAAGATGAAGAGCTGCCTTCGGATTCTTGATCATCATCTTGATCATCTTGAAGTGCATTAATTAGGTAATCTCTTCTATCAGTTAATTCATCAACTGAGTAAGACTCAAGTCGCTGTGTTATTTCCTCAATGTTTTCCTCTGTAACAGTCTCTGTATATGCTGAAACAGAAAGCATTAAAGAAAGCATTATGACAATTGTAAAAGATATTGATTTTGAGCTATTCATTATTTTTATTCCTCTAAAGTCGTATTATGCATTTTTTTTTAAAATGTCACAATAAATAATGAGTTTTTTTCACACACATAATATAAAATTAATTTATAGGTCTAAATTTTACTAGTAAATCAAATAAATTATTTTTTCTGATAAGTTTTGCACCAGGATCTTTTGTAAGTGGTCTCCAAGTATAGCTTGTAAGATTTGAAAAGATTGGAATATTGAAAAATACACCTTTATCAAAACTACCTTCTCCATAATCCCTTGAAGAAACATCTGTAAATGTTGCAAAAACTCCGAAGCTGACTCCGTTTGAAAATGATCTTGAGAGTTCTATTGTTCCTCCAATATCTCCTGCAAGATATTTTCCATAACTCGCCTTAAGATCAAATGGTATCAAGCCATAGTTTCTATAGTAATAATTTAAATGAGCAGTTGTTTGGTCATAATCAAGTGTTCCAAATCTAAGTTCATAATCTCTCTTGTAAACATGAAAAATTTCAAAACCATAAGCATGATTGGATTCATTGTTGAAGTGAAGATATTCAGCTCCATACCCCGAAAACATTTCTTCAAATATTCCAAACGAAAACATTAGATGATTGTTTTCTGAAATAGTTTTAAATCCATCAAATTGAGCTCTTCCAATAACAATACCATCATTAAAGTTTCTTAAATAATCTTTAATGTCTGATCTAACCTGGGCAGGATATGTATTTTCTGGTGGATAAATTAAATCTCCAAAATTATCCCATAATGAGTATTTCAAGTTGGATGAAAAAAAGAAGTTGTCTTTAAAAACATACTCTAAATCATTTTCAGCTAGTACAGCCATCTTTAAGAAGCCTTCTCTTGCAGCTAGATATGGCCTTAGTCTTATTCTTGTATCGGTATAAAGCCCTGCTCTTGGATTTCTTTGATAAATAATTTTACTATTGTCTAGTTCAGCTTCATCAAAATTTTTGACAGCATATAAATCGGCTATTTTGTAGTTGATAACGAAATCTTTTTCGATTTCGCTTACATTTTTTGCGTCTGATATGATTTGATCAATAATTTGTGAGTTGCCATGCTGAAACTGCGTTAGCTCTAGACCAATTTTTTTATCGCTTTCAATAATCTTATTAACACCAATCCCGTTTCTTTCTAAATTCGATCTTAAATGTGCATACTCATCTTGATTTCCAACTTTTTCTACTCTTTTATAGTTATTTTTTAATGGGGGATCATTCTTTTTCTTATAACTAAATTTAACAGAAAATGTATTTCCTCTCTCAAAAGATAGTCCTATGTTAAAGTTTTCCCTAAGTTTATAGTCAAATCCAATTGAAATTGGGAATTCGTTTTTCTTGTACTTAATTATCCCTGACGTTTTTGTGGTATCTCTCTCAAGCTTTATTATTGATTTATCATTTAATGCATATGACAAACCAAAAAAAGGAGTTATAGATGAATCAGAGAAATATCTATCTTTTTGAAATTGGCCTCCTTCTGACTCTGTAAAATCTGGCCTAGTTCCAAAGCTATCGTGAAGATAAATTAGAGGATTTTTAAAATCTTCTGAGTTATTAAGATTTCCCCACCCTAAACCGAAATGCAAATCAAGATTATCAATGCCGTAAGAAGCTACTATATATTCTGAGCTATATAAGCCTGTTCCACCAAAATCATTCAGGCCAATAGCTAAAGCTGGCAGCTTGCCTTCTTCTTTTAATCTAATTTTTGCATTAAATCCTTTATCTTTATAATCCTGCCTACATATTGGCTCTTCTAAATCAGCACAATAATTTGCATTGGAAATGTTGGTATAAAAAAAAGATGCTTCAAGCCAATCAAATGGTGATGAAGTCATAGTTATTTTTTGGTCAGGATCGCTGAAATTAAATGTAAATCCATGAGATGATTCATCAAAGAATCTTGCCGTTGGCATATTTATTAAGCCAACTACACCATGATTGTTATAATTATTATAATCAAAACTATCAGATAATACGGTAAGGCTAAAGAATAAGGTAAAACCAAAATAAATGGTTTTTACTTTTTGAAACATGAAAGGTAGCTTAGTCTTTGATAACTGCTAAAGATGCTAATGATACTCCCAAATTCCCTATTATATTTACATAGGCTTGAAGATTTTGAGCAGTATATGCACTGTTAGACTTTCGTGGAATAAAAACTATTGATCCAGGAAAAAGTTTTATCTCAGAATTGCCGTCTCTGAAAACATTTTTTCTTTTTATCTTTTCAGAAACGCCATTAGGGTGCAAAATAAAAATATTATTCACATCAGCGCTATCAGTAAGTCCACCTTTATTTGTAATATAGAAGTTTACATCTTCACCATCAACGAACTGAATTGTTCCTTGATTAGATACCTCTCCAAAAATGTAAATATGGTCAATTTTCTCAGGTATGATAATTACATCTCCATCATGAAGAGTTTTATTTAGAGATGGATTATTCTTGATCTCAAGAAGATTAAATTCAGCATTAACTCTCCCAGATGGCTCAGATTCCCTGAGTTCATCTAAAATTGATAGAACTGACGCGTTGCTTTCGATAGCCATTGATGGATTCTTTGCCAAAGATGATAAGAATGATCTATGTAATTCATCTTGAGCAAGAAGGCTTGCTTCCAAGGCTTGTTCATTAAGAAGGATGCCACCAAACTCATATGCATTTGAAGAATATCCACCTGCTCTAAGTATTACTTCATAGACTCCATCTCCTTCATTAATCTTATATCGCCCTGGATTATTTACTGCACCGGTTACTTCAACAGTCCTTATTGGGAACTCTCTTACATAAACAACCTCTCCATTTGATAAATAGACTGTTTCAAGAGGTTCATTAATATCGCTAATTATGACTTTTCCATCTTTTATTTGCTCAATTTTAATATTCTTTTTGTCCGCAATTGCAGTAAATCCATTAGCAAAATATAGCAAATCACTCAAAGACTCATTTTCATTCACTTCATAAGTACCTATTCTTTTGACACCTCCATAAATACTTACAAGGCTTTGAGCAGGATTAACAAAAATCATATCGCCTGATCTCAATCTTGTTCCAAAACTAGGTTCACCAAAAATAAATGTCTTGTATAAATCTATTTCCTCAATTACCTTTCCATCCCTTATTAGATTTATGCTTCTAAAAGAACCTAATTCGGAGGGGCCTCCAGAAATATTTAGAGCATGAAAAACATTAGAATTACCATTCAAGGTGTAAGGTCCCGGATTAAAGACATTACCTGAAACTATTATTTGGATATCTCTTACATTCGTTAACGTAACATATGCCTCAACGCCAATATAAGATGCATCTACACTTTGCTTAATGAGATCTATTGCATCTCCAAGCGATAATCCGGATAAATATAATTTACCAATATCTGGAATGCTTACAGAGCCATCACGATTTATATTGAGTTTTAAAATTGAAGACTTTTGACCTAGAAGTTGAAGTTGGAGTTGATCACCAAAATCTAATATATAACTAGCATCGAAATTTGGTTCATTTATAGGCATCAAGGTTGTTTGCATCATTGAAAAAAAGCTAACACCAAACCTATCAATTTCCAATGCAGAGTCAGGCTTATCTATAAATGAAGATGGTCGTCTATACTGCGTTTCCTCTGATTCATTTTTTTCCTTAGATTGATTAAGAAGTTCTATTCTCACATCATCTGGAAGACTCTCAAGAAATGCTTGATCATATTCAAGCTCCTGAGACAGAATATTGTTTGAGCCAACAAAAAAGTAGAATAAAAGAAAAAATTTGTAAATCTTCATTTTTATAAATCAATACCTGGTATTGATACCCCATCAAGTTTTAATGATGATTTTACTATATTGGACATTACTATTTCTACCTCTGAGTCCTTCAGTGTTTTTTTATTAGACTGAAATAAAAACCTATAACCTAATTTAAAGAAGTTATTTTTTTTATTCTCATAAAAATCAAAAACAAACCTATCTATTAAAATTTTATCTTCAAACGAATTTAAAAACATTAATAAATCATTAATTTGTGAACTTCTATTAATTTGAAATGATAAATCTCTGCTCACTGATGGATAGTCGGAAGTATTTTTAAATCTTATGTTTTCAAATTTAATCCAGTCATCAATTTGAAACTCTGAAATATCTTTTGTAACCAAACCTAAATCAAACTCAGTAGCAAAAATATCATATGTAGCCTTTGAGTTAATTTGATCTCTTGGAATCTTTTGGATATCAATATTATCTAAACCAATATTAGATAGGATGGTCTTTAAATAATCCTGTTCTAGATAGGTATTAAAATCTTTATAGTTACTTCCCTTTCTGCCTCCTATTATTATTGCCACTCTTTTTAATGCTTTCCTTGAATCATTAGTATATACATTTGAAATCTCAAATAACTTGATTGAATCCTTCTGACGTCTTTCATTGAATGCTAAATTTTCAATTAATGACTCAGTAAGTGAGGTTCTGAGAAAAGATTTATTAGAATCAAGTGGATTATCAATAGAAATAGATACATCAGAGTTGTCAGATGTAAATGGATAATTAATAGATTCAAAGAAACCATTTGCAGAAAGGTAAGATTTCAAGTTATTTTCAATTAAGGCTTTTTTTGACTTAGAAGATGAGAGATTAAAAACTTGTTTAGGCAAATTATCATAACCTAAGATCCTCGCGACCTCCTCTGCAATATCATTCACATTATCGATATCATGCCTAAAACTAGGAACAGTTATTTTATCTGAAACATCGAATCCCAAGTTTTCAAGAATTCTTGAATAATCCTTTAAATCCAAGTCTATTCCTAAAATTGATTTAACATTGGCAAGATCATTTTTTACAGTCTTATGACTAAAGGAGTCGATACATCCATTAAAAATTTCAATTTTTTTAATTTCAGTATGATCTTGAATAACACTAATAAATCTTCTTAAAGTAAATTCTAGATTAAGAGGATCAACGCCCCTTTCAAACTTAAAGGCGGCATCCGAGTTAAGCCCATACTTTATAGATTTACCTATAACACACTCAGGAAGAAAAAAAGCGCACTCAATTAGAGCAGATTTAGTTTCTTTTGAGCAAGAGGTTGATTTTCCTCCCATCACGCCAGCTAAATTTATGATTTCATTTTTATTCATAAAAACTAAATCATTTTTACTGAGTTGTATCTCTTTATCCATTAAGGTATTAAATTTTGCTTGCTCAGATAGCTTTGTAAGTTTTAAGCTCTCTATTTTATTGGAGTCATAACAGTGGGTGGGCTGACCCTGTTCATATAAAATAAAATTTGAGATATCTGTAAAAAAGTTATTTTTTTTCAGCCCTGTTAAATTAAAGTAATCTTCAATATAAGATTTATATTGTTTTGGGATATCGTTAACCTCTACATTCATAAAATATATGGATGGACAATCAATCTTAGCTTCATTTTTAAAATCGATATTTAGATTTGGTATTTCCTCATGATAGATTTCGAAATCTAATGAATTTCCATAAAAATTTGCTAAATCTCTTGCTATTCCACGAAGCGACAAGCAGTCCCCCCTATTTGGAGTAATATCTATATCTATAATTCCATTTGATAATTCATTCTCATGTCCAAGCTGCATTAAAGTATCTGATATCTGGATGTCGGTCGGATTTTCCTTGAGAAGACTTTTTAATTGCTTAGTTAAAATTTTCATTAAATCTTAAATTAGAATTGCCTAAGAAAATCTAGGTTACCTTTATAAAAATCCCTTATGTCCCTTATCCCATATTTAAGCATCGCAATTCTTTCAATACCCAATCCAAAGGCAAAACCGGAATATTTATTTGTGTCTATGTTGCAATTTTCCAAAACTTTGGGATTAACTGTGCCACAACCAAGTATCTCAAGCCACTCATCAGTTCCTGGAAAAAGAATATCAACTTCTGCTGATGGCTCAGTAAAAGGAAAGTAGGATGGACGAAAGCGTAGTTTGATATCGCTGCCAAATAAAAAGTAAATAATCTCATAAATTAAATACTTTAATTCAGAAAATGTTACATTTTCTGAGACGTATATTCCCTCAATCTGATGAAACATTGGGAGATGTGTAGAATCGTCATCTTTTCTATAAACTTTACCACCTGACACAAAAGCAAATGGTGGTTGATTTTCAAGCATTGTCCTTATCTGTACAGGTGAAGTATGAGTTCTCAAGACATTTTTCATATTATCAACATAAAAAGTATCATGCATCTGCCTAGCAGGATGTGATTCTTTAATATTGAGCATATCGAAATTAAATTTCTCAGATTCTATTTCTGGACCATCAATTAAACTAAATCCTTTTGAAACTAGAAATGAAGTTATTGTTTCTAGGGTTGAAGAAATTGGGTGTATTGCACCATTTGTTGATGAATTAGAGACCAATAGATCTTCTATCGAAGACATTAATCTGCTAAAAGCTTTACAACTTTTTCAAATGTTTTTTTATCATTAGAGGCTAAATCAGCAAGTATCTTTCTATTGAGAACAACATTCTTGTCATTCATTGACTTAATAAGATTTGAATAAGACATGCCCAGCTCTCTTGCTCCAGCATTAATACGAGATATCCATAGAGACCTAAATGATCTTTTTTTATTTTTTCTATCTCGAAATGCATATTGAAGTGCTTTGATTTGGGACTGCTTGGCAGTTTTAAATAATTTTCTTCTCGCCCCATAATGGCCCTTAGTTGCCCTAAGAACTTTCTTATGTCGTGCTTTTGCAGTTAATGATTTAGTTACTCTTGCCATCTTAGTTATTAATTAGCCTTGAAGCCATCTTAAGGACAGTTCCTTGAAGCTTATTTAAACCTCTATTGTGTCTTTTTCTTTTTGTTGATTGTTTAGAGAGAATATGATTCCTGTGTGCACTTCTGCTCTTAACAGAAGTACCAGTCTTTTTGAAACGCTTTGAGGCTCCAGAATGTTTTTTTAATTTGTATCCCATTTTATAAACCAACAAATTTAATTATTTTTTTTTAGAGGTGAGAGAACCATTAGAAGCTGCCTACCTTCCAATGAAGCTTCCTGGTCAACCTGGGCAATATCAACTAACTCTTCTTTCAGTTTATTTAGTAAATCAAGCCCAAGATCACTATTAAGAATTTCTCTTCCTCTAAATCGGACGCTTATTTTAGTCTTATCTCCATCAAGAATAAAGCTTTTTATTTTTTTTAATATAATATTGTAATCCCCTACGTC
>MDTE01168643.1_pt1 | contig 10234 bp, 9 predicted proteins | sample 811231 | NCBI WGS metagenome assembly MDTE01 (sample SAMN05326651, study PRJNA326480) | marine metagenome | isolation source: seawater | place: Indian Ocean: Red Sea | collected 2010 | reverse complement strand
TACGAAATAACTAATAATCTTTTAAGTTTTAATATGCATAATTCCCAAAATAGAATTTCTAGGATAATAGAGGAACTCAAGAATCAAAAATCGGTCGCAATAGTAAGCGATGCAGGAATGCCGAGTATTTGCGACCCAGGCGAAGATCTTATAAAAAAAGTAAAATTAAACAAATTAGAAGTTATCTGCATACCAGGACCATGCGCTGCAATTACAGCATTAGTATCAAGTGGTTTTCCTTCTTCATCTTTCATATTCATGGGTTTCTTACCAAAAAAGAAAACCGAGAGAAATAAATTGTTATTAGAAATTAGCAAGTCTGAAAAGACCATAATCCTTTATGAATCTCCTCATAGACTAAAAAAACTTTTAATAGAATTGAAAGAGTATTGTGGAGGAGAGAGAGAAATTCAAGTTTTCAGGGAATTAACAAAAATACATGAGGAGAATGTCGGAAATAATTTAAATATGGTGTTAAATATTTTTGAAGGTCAAGAAATAAAGGGAGAAATAACATTAGTAATAAAAGGTGCAGAGAAGAATGAAAAGAAATTAAATAGTTCAAATTTAAAAAAAGAATTAATTGAATTAATAAATGCGGGTTTGAGTTTATCATCCGCCTCAAAATACCTTGCAAAAAAGAAAAATATAAAAAAAAGCATAATTTATAACTTACATGAAGACCTATAATTTGCTTATTGAGGTTTTTACTTATATGAAAAATTTAGTTGTTTCAACTATTTTTAATTTTTGTTTGTTTATTTTATTAATGGTTGGCATTCAAAACAGTTCAAACAAACGTAAAGTCAATTTATTAATTAATGAAACAGTAGATTTGCCAATAAGTTTCATAATTGGTTCGAGTTTTATTCTAGGTTCCTTAACGGGCAGTTTTTTATCATCAAATATTTTTAATGAAGATTAACCTCTTTATCAGAGTGAAATTAAATTCTCAGGGCTAACTATTCTTGTAATTCCTCTAGAAAGCAAAATTTTAGCTGCGATTTTAAAAACATTTGTATTTGGTACTTTAATAACTTTTTGTTCCTTATTACAAAATCTTTTAGCGATTTTTAAATCAAAATAAATCTGTATTGTTTTCCTTTGTAATTCATTTGATGAAAGGAATTGCCATTCAGGATATTCCTTTAATGTTTTTGTTTCTAATTCAATTTTATTATCAACAATCATGTAAACAATTTTAGGCAATTCGATTTCTGATATAGGTACTGATGATAGATCTCTCTGGGTTTCATTATTAATCTGGTAATCTAAAGGTGCGATTTCCATAAATTGCTGATTCATAAGTGATTCAGGCTCTGAATTATGATGAATAAACTTCATTGAATCGCTGGAATTTTTTACTGTTTTATCAGACAAGGGGTTTTCAATTACTGAAAAATCCTTTTGATGAGAAGTACTTTCAGCATCGTTTTCATTTTTATTTTTAATAATTAGAAAATTATATTCTTTTGAATCTAGATTTTTTTTTAGATTTCTTATTATGGTTGAATTTGTACACTGAAACTTTTTGGATAATTCATCTATTCCTGTTCCATTGATAAAATCATTTACCATTTCTTGCTTTTCATTAAGAGTAAGTCTTTTTGCCAAAATCAATAATTCACCTATAAGTAATATTCTAAGTAGATATTTAGCCTATCAGAATTAAATTAAGATTTTTTGAAATTTTTTTTTTAAAAATTTTATTTATTGTGAAGTATTTAAGCAAGCGATATAATAATTAGATGCTCCCTTAGCTCAGCTGGATAGAGCAACTGCCTTCTAAGCAGTGGGCCTCAGGTTCGAATCCTGAAGGGAGCGTTTCTAAATTCTTTAAATTTAAAGCCATCTGATTTAGATGTAGAATAAAATATATTTTTATTAATCAATATAAATTTTTTAATTATCATGAGGATTTTCAAAAGCATTTATATTGATTACAAAAGTTTAGATTTAGGTAATCGGTTATTTTTAATTGGAGTATTTTTCCTACCTTCCGCATTACCCATCTCCGGACTATTTTTATTAATTTCCTTAATTCTTTCATTCAAGAATAAAAACTATATTTCACTAAAAGATAAATGGAATTTACCCTTATTTATGTCTATAGGAATAATTTTTTTCAGCACTATAAATATTTCTTTTATAGATAAACCCTTAATATTATCAACTTACAATATTTCAACAATATGGATTAACTTAATAAACTGGCTACCTTTGTTCATATACTTTTGGGGCTTTCAAAATTATTTAATAAGTAATAAACAAAAAGTTATCTTTGCTCAATCTCTAGTAAGCGGAACTTTTCCAGTAATCTTAAGTATCGTATTACATAAATATTTTAATTTATATGGACCTTACAAAACATTTTATGGACTAATTATCTGGTTTCAAAAAACCATTCCAAATGATGGAGGACCTGCCTCAGGGCTTTTTAGTAATCCTAATTACACTGCTATTTGGTTAGGTTTAGTTTTACCTTTTGCAATAATATTATTAATTCGTTCTAAAAACTTCTCTTTTGAAAAATATATATTGATAATTTTATGTTTTTTGATCATTTTCATGATTTTGCTGACTGCTTCAAGGAATGGGATTCTAGGGATTTTTATTACATTTTTTTGTATTTACGGTCTAAGAAAATTTTTAATCTTTTTTACATCTCTAATTTCAATATTTTCTTTAAGTAGATTAATTGGTTTTTTAGTTAATAGAAATATCACCTTTCATGATTCAATATTACCTAGATCTTTAATTGGGAAGTTAAGTGAGCTAAGTGAATTTGGTTTTTATAAAACATCCCCAAGATTAGACATTTGGCAATCAGCTTTAGCAAGAATTCAAGAAAGACCTTTTTGGGGTTGGGGTTCCTCAACCTTTTCTTTTTTAAATAAAAATAATAGTTCAACCTTTAACGTCCCTTTATTACCAGTAAAAGCTGAACATTCTCATAATTTAACTATAGAGCTTGCACATAATTTTGGTATTCCTTTATCTTTGATCCTTATGACAACAATTTTATTATTTTTTTTAATATCTTGGAAATTTATCTTTTTTACAATTCCTTTTGATAAAGACTTGCTATTAAAAAAAGCTTTCTTTACTTCTTCTTTAATTGCTTTTATTAGTCACCTTAATGATATAACTTTGTATGATGGTAAAGTTAGTATCATCATAAGTATTTTATTTGCTGGATTAAAAACTATCATTAACAATAAAAAAGAATATCAAAGTCTTTAATTATTTAATTTATGAATGATTATATTGATAAATCAGTAAAAATAGACCCCACCGCAATAATTGATAATGGGGCTAAGATTGGTAAAAATTGTAAAATATGGCAGTGGGTTCATATTTGCAAAGGGGCAACAATAGGTTCAAATTGCGTTTTCGGACAAAATGTATTTGTTGCCAATAATGTCTCAATAGGAAATAATGTAAAGGTTCAAAATAATGTCTCTATATATGACAATGTAATTTTGGAAGATGATGTTTTTTGTGGTCCAAGTATGGTTTTTACTAATGTATCTAATCCCAGATCAGCCTATCCAAAAAAAGATCAGTATCAAAAACCTCTTATAAAAAAAGGAGCCACTCTGGGAGCGAACTGTACAATAGTTTGCGGTATTACAATAGGCAAAAACGCTTTTATAGGCGCTGGGTCTGTCATTACAAAAAATGTGAAGGATTATGCTTTATACATAGGAGTTCCAGGGAAACATGTTGGATGGATGAGTAGTTATGGAGAAAAAATCAATTTGCCATTAAAAGGAGAAGGATCTTGGTTTTGCAAGAAATCAAATACTTTATATAGGCTTAATCAAACTGATTTAGTCGCAAATATCAATTCTTAAATTTTGCACATTTGTATTTTCCAAACAGGTGAACCTTTACACATAGATATTGGTAATTACAGACCAATGCGTGCGATGCTATTAGCTGATGAATTACTAAAAGAAGGACATAAAGTTACAATAATAAGTTCATCTTTTTTTCACCAAAGAAAAACTTTCAGGTCAAAAAGTTTTAAAAAAGTTAATGTTAAAGAAAATCTTACTATAGTGTTGATCCCATCTTTAGGCTACAAAAAACATATTGGTTTTAAAAGATTATTAGACCACATAATTCTATCTATAAATCTATATAAATTCCTTAGTAAAAATAAAAAGTTCAAACCTGATAAAGTTTTTCTTGGATACCCCCCAATTGAAAGTTCTTTTGTAATTATTAATTGGGCAAAGAAAAATAATATCCCAATTATGTTAGATGTTAAAGATAATTGGCCGGAAAATTTCATCGAAGCATTTCCAAATTTTTTAAAAAAATTTGCAAGATTCATACTTTTCCCCTACTTCAAATTATCGTCTAATATTTTTAATAATGCTGATGCCATATCATCAATAACAAACTCATTTATAAATTGGATAAAATCATTTCAAAACAAAAAAAATAAAAACTTTAATGAGTCAAAATTTTTTGTATCACCTTTGGTTAGAAAAAAAATCATTTTTAAACCAAAAAATCTAAAAGAAGCTATAGATTTTTGGAATAAAAAAGGCATTAACGTCCTCGAAAAAAAACATTTTTCATTTGTAGGTAGTCTTTCAAATTCATTTGATTTTAAATTAATCTTGAATATCTCAAATTATCTAATTTCAAGATATCCAAATTACATTTTTATAATTTGCGGTACTGGTGATAAATACATAGAGCTAAAAAAACTTTTTAGCAATAAGTCAAATGTAATGCTTATTGGAGAGATTGATAAATACAAAGCATCAATACTTATAAAAAACTCTGTAGCGTCTTTAGCCCCTTATTTGAATAATCAAAATTTTCAAAATAGTATCCCAAATAAAGTTATTGAAAGTTTAGAGAATAGTGTCCCATTTATAACTAATACACAAGGTGAATTAAAAAAAATGATTGAGGAATTTGATAATGGTATTTTTTTAGATAATGATTTAAAAGATATTAAAAAAATATCAAATTTGATTGAAGACAAAGAATTCTTAAATAATTTAAAAAAAAATTCATTTAATAGTTATCAGGAATTATTTAATTTTGAAAAAACCTATCAGAAGATTATTTTAAATTTAAAAAAAATTTAGTTTATATTATGACTATGATTTATAATTAGTTTTAAATTGTTAGTTGATTTATAATGGTTAGATCTAGATTTTTAGATGATTTAATAAATCCTGATAAACACCAAAATACTTTTAATTTAAATTCAATTTCGAAAAAAGATTGTGAAGAATTATATAGAAAATTAACTTTTATAAGAGAAGTAGAATTTAAAATTGCTGAAGAAAGAAAGAATGGGGAAATAGGTGGTCCTGTTCATCTTGCCGCTGGTCAAGAAGCTATCCCAGTAGGAATTTCTTATCATCTAACTAAAAATGATTATATATTTGGTGCTCATAGATCTCATGCTCATATTCTTGCTTTAGGTTCTTCCCTTAAAGGATTATTTGCAGAAATTCTTGGTCGTTCAACAGGTCTTTCAAAAGGCTATGGAGGTTCAATGCACCTCATAGATAAAAGTGTTGGATTTATGGGTTCAGTTCCAATTGTCGCAGGAACGATATCCTTAGCAGTTGGGGCAGGCTTTGCAATATCACAAAAAAATACTAATTCAGTTTCTGTCGCATATATAGGGGATGGAGGAGTAGAAGAAGGTGTTTTCCATGAGTCATTAAATCTTGCTTCTATAAATAATTTGCCTGTGATTTTTGTTGTTGAAAATAATCTTTTTTCAAGCCATATGGATATTAATAAAAGGCAACCTAATTCCTTCACTTCAAGGTTTGCGAAAGCAAACTTAATTAATCATAAAATTATTGATGGCAATAATATAGTTGAAGTTATTAATGCATCAAAAGATATAATTAAGGAGGTTAGAGAGAATAAAAAGCCTGGTTTAATTGAGGCTTTCACTTATAGATGGTTTGGTCATGTAGACTGGAGAGAAGATATTGACGTAGGGACGAATCGCTGTAAAAAATCTTTAAGTAGCTGGAAACTAAGATGTCCTATCAAAAGATTAAAAGAATCTCTTATTGAAGCGAACATACTGGATCAGTCAACATTAGATAATGTAAGGCATGAAATAATTAATGAAATAAATCATACTTGGGAAATTGCACTTGAAGAACCACTCCCAGAGAAAAATGATCTTTTAAAAAATATTTACTTTGAAAAAAAATGAACAATTACATTACTTACTCGGAAGCAATTCTTGAAGGCTTCAAATATCTTTTAGACAATCATGAGGATGTATTTGTTATTGGACAAGGATTGTGGAGTCCTTGGTATGTAGGTAATACTATGAAAGATCTAGATAAGTTATACGGTAAAAAAAGAATAATAGACACACCTGTTTCAGAGAACGCAGTCACAGGTGCAGCTATCGGAGCATCACTATGCGGTTCTAAACCTATAGTAGTTCATCCAAGGATGGATTTTATGCTGTACGCAATGGACCCAATTATTAATCAAGCAGCAAAATGGTCATATATGTTTGGCGGGCAGGCAAATCCTCAAGTAACAATAAGAGCAATCGTTAATAGGGGAGGTGAACAAGGTGCTCAACATTCACAAATATTGCATTCATTATTTGCCCATATTCCTGGATTAAGAGTTGTGATGCCCTATTCAGTTTTGGATGCAAGAGATTTGCTAATCTCATCAGTTTTATGTAAGGATCCTGTAATCTTTATTGATGATAGGTGGCTTTATGATGAAAAGGATGAAAGAAAGGAAATTGAAAAATTAAATTTGGAGGAAGTAACATCTAGAAAAGTTCTGGAGGGTAATGATATCAGCATAATCTCATCGGGATATTCCACAAAAATCTCAAAAAATGCAATCAAGCTTTTTAATGATATTAATAAAAATTTTTCAATTGAACTTATCGACCTAAGAGTTATAAATCCAATCAATTACGACTTAATTTTAAAATCCATATATAAAACAAAAAAATTTATAGTAGTTGATGGTGGATGGAAAACTTGTGGTTTAGCTTCAGAAATAATTTCCTCAGTAATTGAGAAATTAGATCCAAATATTTTATTGTCTAAACCTATTAATTTGTCTTTAAAAAATTGTCCAGCTCCCTCTTCAAATGTTCTTGAGAGAGAGTACTATTTATCTGAACAAGATATTGTAAACTTATTAAAAAAAGAGCTATTAAATTCTTAACCTAGTTTTCAATCGTAACTGTAAAAGTCATTTATCTTATCACATATGTATTGAATCTCTTCTTTCTTCAACATATGATTCATTGGAAGTAAAAGTAAACGATCAAACAATGCTTTTGTTTCTGGATAATCCTCTATTTCGTAACCCAGTCTTGAAAAATGTGCTATGGAGAAACCTCCCCATTGTTTTATAGTTCCAATATTGTTCTTTCTAAGAAAATCAATTAAATCATCTTTTTTCTTTGCCTGTATTTCATAATTTTGATATGTGCTAATAGAATTACTATTTGTTGAGAACCTAGGAGGTAGTTTAAGGTATGAATTTATTTCCAATTCACTTAAGTTATTGTCATAAATGCTAGCTAATTCCCTCCTTCTCTCTATTAATAAATGTAGATCATTTATTCGTTCGAGAATAACTCTGGCATTGATACTGTCCAACCTACTATTCCTGCCCCAATTTATTGCTTCAAACTCCTCTCCTCTGCCATGATCTCTAACAGACTTTGCAAATGATGCTAATTTATCGTTATTTGTGATAATAGCACCGCCATCTCCAATGCCTCCTGCAACTTTAGCAGGATAAAATGATAAACAACCTCCAACCCCCCAACTCCCTGAATGTTTTTCACCATTAAAAGCACCTATCCCTTGAGCAGAATCCTCAATCAAATGAATTTTATTATTATCACAAAAATCTTTTATAGGTTCCATGTCTGCAACAATGCCATTTAATTGAGTAATCATACAGGCAGAAACACCCTTCAAATCACATTTCTCTAGCTGCTTAATTTCCAACAAAAGTGAATCAGGATCAACATCTACTGGTATAGGTATTAAATTTGCATTTTTTGCGGCAGATGCTGTCGCAAGCATTGTATGAGAAGGGACCAATACCTTAGAATTAAATGGTAAATCTAAAAATTTAAATATAATTTCCATTGCATCTGTCGCATTCCCAACAGTTATGCAATGTTTAATTCCAGTAATAACCTGAATTTTATTTTCGAGTTCTTCTACAAATGGTCCTCCTATCAAATAACCTGTTTCAAGAACTTCTTGTAGGAGTAATTTATAATTTAAATCTTTGCAAAAATTCTTATAATTGAAAAACGGAACATGCATAAAAATAATATTATCTTTCAATTATACATACTATAAATTAATACAATCTCATATGCTAATATTCTATGAACTCTGGTAATTCAATACTTTTTAGAAAACATATAGGATGGATAGCAATAAAAAAAATATTTTTTATGAACAAATTTCTGAAAAAGTATCAAAAAAAGATTATAAAATTGGAATAATTGGAATGGGTTACGTAGGTTTGCCACTTGCTTTAGCCTTCTGCAAAAAAGATATAATTACATATGGATTTGATATAAATAAAAGTATAATTAAATCATTGAAAAGTTGTATAAGCTATATAAACCATATAAAATCAGATGAGATAAAAAAATATGTACATAACAACAAATTAATACCATCAGGAAATCTTGAAAATATAAATAATGTCGATGTAATTATTATATGTGTGCCAACACCTTTGAACAAAAACAAGGAGCCTGATTTAACTTTTATAAAAAACTCATTGGATTCGATAAAAAACTTTTTAAAAAAAGGCCAAATTCTAATTTTAGAGAGTACGACATATCCAGGAACAACTGATGAGATATTAAAACCATTTATTGAAAGAGAAGGTTTAGAAATTGGTAAAGATTTCTTTTTAGTCTATTCTCCTGAACGCGAAGATCCTGGTAATAAAATATATCAAACCCACAATATTCCAAAAATTATTGGAGGTTGCACCAAAAATTGTGCTTCAATTGCTAAAAATATTTATTCTCAGATCACAGAAGAGATAATAATATTATCATCAACTAGAGCAGCCGAAATGACTAAACTCGTTGAAAATATACATAGAGCAGTCAATATAGGATTAGTTAATGAATTAAAAATCATAGCAGAAGAACTTAGGGTAGACCCTTATGAGGTAATTAGAGCTGCAGCCACAAAACCATTTGGATTCATGCCTTTCTTCCCAGGACCAGGACTTGGAGGGCATTGTATCCCAATAGATCCATATTACTTAACATGGAAAGCTAAAGAATTTGGAATTCATACAAAATTTATTGAATTAGCTGGAGAAATTAATTCATATATGCCTAAGCATGTTGTAAATAAAATATCAAATTCATTAAATGATATTTGCAAATCGGTCAGAAAAAGTTCGATTTTAATTTTAGGAATTGCTTATAAAAAAAACATCGATGATGCTAGAGAATCTCCATCTTTGGAAATAATAGATTTACTATTAAAAATGGGAGCTAATATTAAATATAATGATCCTTATTTCCCTAAATTTCCAGCATTTCGCAAGTATAACTACACTATAAACTCAATTGAATTAACAAGTAAAAACCTAGTATCATTTGATTGTGCAGTACTTCTAACAGACCATGACTGTTTTGACTATGAATTAATCAAGGAAAATAGCAAATTAATTATTGATACAAGAGGCAAATATACTCAAACTTCTAATATCATTAGGGCTTAAATAAAAAAATATAATGATCTCAAATAAAATAAATATCGCATTATTAGGTTGTGGAAGAATTAGCAAGAGTCATATAAAAGCTATACTTTCTGAAAAGGATAGATGTAATTTAATTGCAATTTGCGATGAATCGAAAGAGAAAATAAAATCAGCCATAAAATATTTCCAAGAATTATTTTACAAAGAAGGGATTAACCCTCCAAATTTATTAGATTTCAAAAACTTAAAGTCCTTATTATCTGCTCATGAAGAAAAAAAAATCAATATCGATTTACTTGTAATTGCAACTCCTAGCGGATTACATTCATCACAAACTATTGATGCTGCAGAATATGGAATAAATATTTGTACAGAAAAGCCTATGGCATTAAATGTAAAAGATGGTTTAAAGATGATTAATAAATGTCAAAAAAATGATGTGAAGTTATTCGTTGTTAAACAAAATAGATTTAATCCTACTCTTATAGAT
>MDTE01153702.1_pt1 | contig 10234 bp, 4 predicted proteins | sample 811231 | NCBI WGS metagenome assembly MDTE01 (sample SAMN05326651, study PRJNA326480) | marine metagenome | isolation source: seawater | place: Indian Ocean: Red Sea | collected 2010 | reverse complement strand
GCGGTGCTAATGAAGATGGCGGTGCTAATGAAGATGGCGGTGCTAATGAAGATGGCGGTGCTAATGAAAGTAATAATTCTGATAGTGTAGATCCAGAAGAGCTTTCACCTGAATCTGTAGACCCAGAAGAGCTTTCACCTGAATCAGTAGACCCTGAAGAAAATACACTAAAAACACCTACAAAGCAAACACCTTCTTCTGAACCAAATTCTGTTGAGATGGGAATTAATAGTGATCTTCCTAGTGGTGAAATAATCCTTGATGACGAAGATATAATTATCGATGTAGAAGAAGGTATAGAAATAAATGATGAGGAAATAATCCCTGAAGAAAAAGTTATTGCCAATGAAAAAGACCAATCAGAAGACCTTTTTAATGAAATTATGAAAATGGTTCCTGAAAAGTATCGCACAAACAGAACTTACATAAAACGAGCACAAACATTGGTAAAAAATTGTATTAAATTAAAAACTGAGGTTTCAAAAGATGAAATAGACCCTACAAATATCTTTAAACTAAACTTAAAAATAAAATCCGTAAATACAAAACCTGATTTGGAAAAACTTATGGAATTGGATTTCACAAAATCTCATATTCTACCTATTGTAGATGATATTAAAGAGTTATATGAAATAGTTGATAAAGATTATGTTGGGCTTCTTAATGGTTCTCTAGATGAATTCAATCAAGAAGAAGGGAAATTTCAGTCTGCCGATAACCTTGATAAATTTGTTCGAACTGTAAATTTAAGAAATAGCTATCGTAAAGGAGCTGGCAGATTTAATTATTCATACAATGAGGAAACTTCCCGTTTACACGATATATTATTACCATATCGAATAGGAAAAACAGATGGAAATCTTTTTAAAAGATTAAATTCAGACACTCAAGTTTTCAGAAATTCTTTTACATGCACTCCAGTTTCATATAATAAGTTAAAACTAGAAACACCTACCATAGCTAATCATACCGTGTTAAAAAATGATGATATAAGCATAGTTGGGTTTGTTAAACTTCCTAGAGAATATCTTTCCCTTGACAAAATGAATAAAATTCCATTATCTACCCTTATCACAAACAAATTAACACATAATGATATTCATAAAAAAATTAAAACCCAAAATGTAATAGAAAACTTGAAAGTTGATTTTGATGTAGGTGATAATGTAGTTTTGAACTTTAACACTGAAGGTGCTAATCTTGTAGTAAACGGAACTATTAATGAGTTTGAAGCCGAAACAAATTCAATTCTGGTGACACCCGAAGACGAGGGCTCAGAAAGCCCTAAAAAACTCAAAATACAACTAGATGATCCAACAGTAGATGTAATAAACTCTACTCTTTCTCAAAGAAACACTCATTCAAGCAACAATAACCAGATGAAGGTATTTCTTTTTGGAGAAAAGGGAGACACATCTATGAATGATTACAGATTAAGAAAATACTTGATGGAAGTTATACCATCTACAAATAATGTTCTCGAAATTTTAAGAAAAAAATCAAAACATAGTGAATTTAGTTTTGATACCGTGAGAGATATTCTATCTGAATATAACGTTTCATTAGATGATTTTGTCTACTCTCAATTAGTTGAGCTTATGAAAATACTAAGAGATAATATTCTAAGAGACTTAAAAGAGGCTGAAAAAGATGATCGAAATTATTCGCGCCTTCTTAAAAATCCACCAGCTCCTAAAAGGGCAGAAGTAAGTCTTGTATCTGATAAATCATTAAAAGAAGTAGAAAAGTTATATGGTCCATACCCTTATTACAATTTAGAAAAAGACGCCGACTCTACACGTATTAATTGGTTAAAAACTAGAGTAGATAGAGGTGAATATTATTTCAGAAATATCGTAAAAAATATTTTAGAAAAATTCAAATATGAACCACAAGAAATCATAGATAAACTTCAAGAAAAAAGAGAAACTTTAGACAAACAACTCTATACTTTAGAGAGTGATATAGATAGAATGAAGAGCGATATTATTTATGATGGACAAAAGTGTCCTGAAAACAGAATAGTAAAAATATATTTTAGTTACAAAGACCTTGAAAGAGACAATGAAAGAACCGATGTTGAAATAGATACTGATAAACGTATTTATGGCGAGCAAGATGTTCTAATAAAACCAGGTATGTTTTGTGTATTAGACGTTGATGGTAAGAAAAAATTATTTAAAAGAACTCGCCTAGATGAAGGCAAAGATATATGGGTGCTTGAAGCAGGTGTAGACGCAGATCATTTGATGGATGAAAACAGAGATTTTTGCGAATATCAACAGAAAAAGATTAATGAAATAGAAAGTCACTTTTTTACATATTCGGGATGTTCATTTAATGAAATCGAAAACAGCTGTGTGACTAAAGACTTAGATAAGAAAATTACAGAGCGCTACGATCTTCAAAACAGAATTAAAGAATTGAACACAAATATTCTTTCACTTATGCAGGATAAGGAGAAAGAGCCTATTCAGGAAACACTCAATAAGCTCGAAAATATGATTTTATCTACAAATAAACTGCGTCAAAGACAATATCAAAATTTAGAGAAAGACAAAGCGGAAGAAAAAGCACAAGAAATAGACCCAGAATACGAAACTCTTTATAAAAAAATAGATTTATACATTGAAAAAATATCTAAACTTGAAAGCGTTGAACGATACAGTCTCCTTGATATTCTTATTCAAAAATATGGTAGGGAAGCTATTGAAACAAACGAACCGAAAGAAAACCCACTTAATACTTACTGTAAATTTGGTAATAAATTCATTTGCTGTGCTTGTGATAGGAGAATGGTTAATATCTTCAGAGAAGGAGCTAATTTTGATGAAGGATTACGAAGTTTAGTAGATGATTTAGGCGTCGAAGAAGATGGTATGTATTGGTGCAGAAATTGTGGAAGAGAAATTCATATTGCCGAATATGAGACAACTGAAGGTTTTAAGAAAAATGGCGCCCGTGATGTCACCCATGAAACTTTAGCAGGTGATGAAACCGAAGCTGGTAGTAAAAATACTGAACTTTTTGATAGCCTAAAGGTTTTCCTTGAATCAGAAGATGGTGGTATTAAAACTGATAATAAGCTTGATATTATGAAAATATACAAGGCGATTTTAGAACAAATGGGAATTAAGTTATGTGAAGAAGATGAAATAAATCTTTTAAAAACAGTATCTGGTATTTGTTTGACAAATATAAAGTCAAAAGTTGAATGGTCGTCTACATACAAAGGAAAGCCTAAACATATTGATAAGGCATATAATGTTTATTCTGTTGTAAATTATGTAATGTATACTGTAGGATATCTTTTTGTATTAATTCAATCAAGTGTTCCCGAATATAAAATAACAAAAATGCATCAAAAATGTGTTCCTAGCCTTGATGGATTTCCTCTTTCTGATACAGGAGATGCTGGATTAAATTATATTAAATGTATCCTTGAAAGCTTGATGGTGACTAAAGATGAAATGGCTCCATTGAAAAAAATAAAACTTGAAGCTACACTTAAATCAACGGTGACAAAATTGGCAAATGACGATTACATTAAGGCAAGATATAAGAAGAAACGTATGCATCTTGAAACCCAAGAAGAAACTAATAAAAGAGCCCCTCCGCTTAACAACTGGAATGAATTCAGACCACCACTAGTTAACTATGACATTAATAATAGTCAGATAGATGCTATGTCATCTAAAAAAATGTCAAGTCTTAAAGGAATTGATTTGCGCAATCTTAAAAACTATTTATCACTTAAGCTTATTTCGGAAATTGATAAGAATGTAGATAAAGAGGCAGTTGAAAACTTTGTATTCAATCCAGCTTTGCTTGGCAATTCGTGTTGCCTAAGTTCAGTAGGTGACTCGGTTAATTATATGAATTTCTTTTTAGAAAACAAAGCAATAAAAGAGATATACACTAAATTAGGTTATGTCTTTTCTAATAATTCAATGTCTCAAAATGAAAACACAATTATGAAGACATTTAATGATGATATCTATACCTATCCAAGTTTTAAAAACATGATATTTCCATCGCAGGAAGACATACAAGATAGCGAAATTAAAGGTCTTTTTGAGACTTATGTTTCAAGTGGTGAATTTATGGGATTAAAGAGAATATACTATAACGATACTTGTATTTTTACAAATCAAAAGAAAAGTGAAATTTCAGAAAAGACGTATAGTTATGAGCAATACATTGAACTTCTAAAAACTATACAAAAACTAAACCTTCAAAATTTAAATAATTATCGTGAAGAAAACAAATTTGTCAAAGTAGGAGAAGATGAAGATAATTCTAAACCAAAAAGTTATGAAGTAGAGACTGATATTAATGAAATAAATACTTTGAAAAATATAATTACTATACTCTCCAAGAACCAAGTTTTAGGAAATGATAAATACCTTAATGGATTTTTTGCCCTTTTAAGAACTGAGACACAAGTTGACAAAATTGCTGAAATTTGGAAAGATTTAACCGCTCAGTTAAAGGTGACTATTGAAGAAATTGGGGTATCTGTTGCGCAGACTATGGGTGAAGAGCATGGAGACAAAATTAAAGATCAATTGATTAAATTAGGTGAACTAAGAGATGTATTTGCTGATAATGAAATGCTCAAAGACTATACATATGCTAAAAAGATTGGCACAGACACAAAGATACGCCTAATCAAAAAATATTTATACAGCTTCTTATTTGCTATACCTATTAAAATTAAAAATGATAGTGGTTCAGAGGAAATTGACCCAACTGAAAAACCTAAAAATTGGAATATTAGCAACAATTACTTAATGAAACTTGGAGAAATAGTAAAGGGCGGAAATTTAATTTGCGATAAATATATCCTTGAAAAGAAGAGTAGTAATTCTCAGCTTGTCTATGAATCTATTTCATCATTTATCTATAAAAATAATAGAGAAATACGTAAATTAACATCTAAGGAACACGAATACACTTGTGAAAAAATAATTAAAATTTATAGTAAATGTTTCAATAGAAATCTTGCTAGACTTATGCAGTATATCTTTGTGATCATATTCAAGCATATGCTAGAAATTGACCTTGTTCTTGCTGAAAAAATTAATGCTTCAAAGTTAAAATATGTAGTCCCGTCTATGATAGGAGATGATGAAGAAATTAAAAATAAAGACATTTCAAGCGACAAATCAGATGCCGAAGATGTTGTTGAAAGGCTCAACGTTTTAGAAGGACCAGAAGAAATGCTTGAGGGAAGTTCCAAAGACCAAAGTGGGGTCAAACAGATGGAGCCTGGACAGCGTGAACATATAGTCAATCTTTTAGTAGATATAATGAATGAGATTGATAAAGACCGTCTATTTCTTGATAAACATTCTAAAACAAAGGTTTCAGAAAATATTGAACAAAAACTGGAATCTGAAAAAGAAGATAATTTAGCAATTATGAAAGATCTTGATAAAGAATCACGTCAAAGTTTAACAAATATGATTAAACTAGGTATGACAACTTGGAAAAACCTCTCAAAAAAAACAGATATAGATTTACACTTTGGTGAAACTATTGATGAAGAAGGCGCCAATGATCCAGGTAATGGTGATAATGAATTTTTACCAGTTATTGCCGAAGAAGATAGAGAAGAAAACCTTCAAGAACTTGCTAGAACAGAACTTGGAGATAATTACTCAAGAGAAGAATATGATGCTTGGAACCAGAGAAGATTAACCAATGAAAGAGAAGATATAGATATTCAACTAGAAGCTGATATCATGCCTGATGATGATGGAGATGATTTTGATATGGAAGCACAGGGCGATGATGCATATTATTAATTTAATTAACTTAATTTAAATTTGATTTACTTTACAAACTTTTAAAGCTCTATTTCAAATAGAAAGTTTTTATTTATTTGATTATATTAATGAATATAATACTTTTTATAACTATTATAGTTTTGATACTTATATTCGCGTATCAGCTTATTCGGTTTCATATGTTAAAAGATGATTTTAAACTTGAACTAGATATAGATTGGGTTGATGACCGAAAAGTGCACACTGGTAAGTCGCTTGTTGGTGATAAAAACAAATTATTACCTTATTCTAGAGTAGATGGATTAGTTCAAGGTGCTCGTGTTTCTAATACTAAATACAATCAATTAAAAGAATTTATAAACGATAAAGAAAACTATAATATTTACAAAGACACTGGAATAATGATTGATATCGATAAACCTATTAAATTAAATTCAATAGAGTTTGATAATTTGAAAAAAAGATTAGATTATTACAGAGAAATAGAAAAAGAAAACAGATATGGAGACCAAGTTATGGAAATTAAAAAGAATATGATATTAAATCAAGATGAAGAAGATACTTCAAATTATCCTCTTGTTAGAAAAGAGATAACACTACTTAAGCTAGACAGAATAGTTTCTGAACTATCAAAGAAACATCAATACACTGAAGAAAAACATAGGATAAATTCTGGATCAACTAGAAAAGTTAACCTACTAGAAGATCACGATATAAAAGTAAATCTAGAAAGTTTAGAGAGTTATAGATTTGTTAAAAACTGGATGTTAGAGGAATTATCAAATGAGGCGTTAAAAGAACTATATGTGATAAAGTATACAAATAGTGAACGGTTTAAATTTAAACAAGATAAGATAATAAATTACTATATTGATTATGAAAATAATCTCGAACGTTTTGAGTTTCAGGGAATAATATACAGAAATAATAAAGAGCACAATTTTTTTGTATATTTTGATATTGTATTTAATAACAAATACATAAATTACTATATTAACAATATTGTAATTCTTGGAATAAATATTGAGCAGCTTATCATCTTTGCTGACCTTTTAAACAAAGATTATAATTTGGATAGTAGAGAAGTTCACCTTAGTATGAGTAATGAAAATCCTGCGTATGTCACAGATGATTATATAAATAACTATGCTAAAACTGTTACTGATTTTGTAGATAAAGATGTTCAAAAAAGAAAGGAAGAACAACGGGAGCAACTTGAAAACGGATACTGTTTCTATAAAGATTCACCAGACAAAAACACCTGTATTTCTTATACCGAGGAAGGAGGCGTTGGAATATGGGACACACCATGCAAATATAATGAAGAGTGTCCATTTTATAAAAAGAATATGAACTACCCAAACTCACGTGGAGGGTGTATTAACGGATTTTGCGAAATGCCTGTAAATATTAAAACATTAGGTTATAAAGAGTATAATGAGACAGGGGAAAACGCAGCTGTTTGTTATAATTGTGATTACAAACCTGGATGTAAAGGTATAGAATGTAGTCAGTGCTGTGAAGATCAAAAGGATATTTCATTATATCCAAATTTAGTATCTCCAGATTACGCATATAACAATGATTACTTTGAAAGAATAAAACACACAAAGATATTTAGAGAAAAGGATATGGCTCCTATTAAAATTACAATTTAAAAAATTTTATATTTAATATATTTTGTTTAAATTATAGAATAGATTTAATCTCCTTAAATTACTCATAATTTATTTATTTTAAAATTGAAAATTCACATAAGTAAACTGAAGTGATAAATATACATATGGATAAAGTTATAAGACTAAGTCCGACTGATGCTCAAAAGAGAATGGTAGCAGGGCGTCAATGTTATAAATGCGCAAATAATCCTAATACAAGTCTTAAAGGACTTGAAACCTACTCGTGCCCTCTATGGCAGAGAACTGTTTCAGATAATCAAGGAAGCTTTGATCAATCTGGATTTGAATTAGATCATATTAACGAACTATCAGTATCGCACGATAATTCTCTTGATAATTTCCAGGCTTTGTGTAAAAGCTGCCATTCAGTAAAAACTAGAAAATTTATGATGAAACGATCCAATAGTGCCTTTCACAAAGTATATGGGAAGTATTTAGGAAAAATGGGGGAACACAACATATTTCTAGCAGATTCTCTAACAATTACTAGCCAATCTAAGATATGGAGTAAAAATAGACCTTGTGATGAAATGCGGGTTGCTGAGCTGGAAAAATATATATCTAAAGAAGGATATGTAGATGGTATTATTTATTTTGCTAATATAGAAGGCGAGGGGCTTGTCTGTTATGATGGCAATCATAGAAGAAGCGCACTTAAGAACTTACAAAAAAATTATAAGGTTTTAATAAATGTTATAGAAAACCCTTCCTACGAATACATAAAACAAAAATTTATAAGTTTAAATAAGTGTATCCCAGTAACAGATTTGTTTCTTAATCCAGATGAAACCGATAAATCGTCTATTGATAAAATTATGGAGGTAACGAACTACTTTTGTGAACTCTGGAAGTCTCATCGGAAAACATCACCTAATCCAAATAGACCAAATTTTAATAGGGATTTACTACAACAAAAAATTGTTGATATTTTAGAACAACAAGGAACTTCTGTAAACAACTGCCAGTTTGAAGAAATAGTAAATTCAGTAAAACTATTTAACCTCAATATATCAAATAATAGAGATAAAATAAAATGCACACGATCAATGCTTGAAAAATGTGTATCTTCTGGATGTTTCCTATTTCTTGAAAAGCGTTTTTAGGAATCATTACTATATCTAGAACTTCCATCAGAGTAAGAGTATTGCCTGTTCCAAGAACGTTTAAGGGTTCTGATCTGTTCTTCACAATCTTCATCAGGTCCACTTCTACACAAAGGGCAACGAGTTATAATATTATTTTTATTATTTGATTTAATTAATTTTTCTATACATTTTGTGTGAAAATGATGATTACATTCAGAGGTTTTGAGATGGCTTCCTCTAATTTTACTCAAACATATACAACATTCATCATCAACCGTATCATTTACACTTTCTAATACAAGCACCTTTTTAATTATTGTAAATGTAAGCTCTCTAGACCAACTATTTGATTGAGCTAATACCGCGTTATTTTCAAATTTTGATGACATAAAAATATCTGGATGTGTTCTTTGGAAAGTTTCTTGATCTCTTTTCCAATCTTCAAACTCTCTTATGTCGTCTTCTATTGTTTTTTTGGGTGGTTTTGTGCAGAACATTTATAAGAAGTGAGATACCTCAAAAGAACTTAACTCTCAAAGGATATATTAAAAAATAAACTGAATGATAACAAATCAATTTTCTTTAAATTTTAAATAGTAATTTTTATTAGTTTATTTACTTAAAATAAAAAATGTAATTTATGTATAATATAACAGAATGTCTCTACCAAAGAGAGTGCTTTTAACAATAGCAACCCAACGCATCATAAACAATTCTAATATAACAAAAGCTATATCTACAAATAAGTTAAAACTTGAACAAGCAGTGGAGGATGAAGAAAAAAAATTAAATGAGTGGAAACCTATTGAACATAAAAATAAAACTAAGGAAAAAACTACTAAATAATACTCATTAATATTCATTAATATTCATTAATACTAAGTGGTTCCATCATCTTATTTTTAATATGAGAAAGAATTACGAATATATTTGATAGAAAAGGACGCTCCTTATTTTGCTCTTTCCGTCTTCTCTTATTATTATTAATTATCATATTTTTATATTTTCTAATCAGTCTACTACTGTTTCTTTTAGGAAAAATAATAAAGTGTTTTTTTATGAGAATTCTATTATCTATTATTTCTGGATTAGTGTCTAAGACACCTCGGTGAACTTGTCTATTATAATCAAATACCCAATAATTGCCTTTACACAAGTTTTGATCAAAAAAATCTGTATATGAATTATCGTTAGTATCTTTATCAACAAGTATTAATATTCTGAAGGTTTTAAAGCCTTTAAATATATTAGGAACATGACCATCTATGTGATAATTTTCAATTGCCTTTGAGGTTACTTTGCTTTTATTAGTCTTATTTGTAGAATAAAGTTCATCTATTTCTTCTATAAAATCATAACTGTAATCATCTATATTTATATTATTTTTAACAAAAAAATCAGAAATAATTTTATCTACATTTATTTGCTCAAGTATTGAGGTGTCGAGGTCTGAGTTTTTCAAAAATACATTAATTATATCCCTTTTTTGGTGTGTATTTTGGGTGTTGATGTATTTTGTAAGATATGATTTCACTCCTCTATCAATAATAATTTCCCCACAACTAAACATAGTTTTTTTGTAAAAAATAGAATCTAAGATAAATATTGGCTTTAATAATACTTTGTTAATTTCCCTATTTATGTTTATTTTATATTTTGGTAGTTTAGAAATATTATC
>MDTE01054269.1_pt1 | contig 10234 bp, 8 predicted proteins | sample 811231 | NCBI WGS metagenome assembly MDTE01 (sample SAMN05326651, study PRJNA326480) | marine metagenome | isolation source: seawater | place: Indian Ocean: Red Sea | collected 2010 | reverse complement strand
TTTTCCTTTTCAAGGTTCATTTTATCAGTTATAGGGAGGTCATTCAAAATTGTTTTACGGTTATCATATGGGTCATTTGATGTATTTTGCGAAGGTCTTTGCCGCTTCCGTTTCGCCATAAATTTTTGATAAATTTCTGTCTCATTACCAGCAAGTTTGTTTAAGAAACTAAATATAAATTGATTGTTAATTTTCATTTTTGATCTATCAACAAGATAATCACCATAATTTACTAGGATTGAAATATAATTTTTAAGAAGTAAATTGTGTCCATCTTCCTTTAAACTTATACCAGGAATGTGGGGGAGGAAATCATTTCCTAAAAAGTAGCATAAAAATATATAGTCATCTATTATTCTATTTACATCTTTTATTTGATAACATGAATCATATTCGAGAATATGCTCTTTAAGGTCCATAATCAGTCCAAATTTTAAATAGTCTATATCTAAAAGTAAGAACTTGTTTGGTATAACTTTGTTAAATGCTAGTGCTTCTCTAAGAAGATATATTTGTGGACACATACTACTCATTGATAACATAATTAAGTCTGCATCTAATCCATAAATTACAAGATTATCATCAGGAGATATTCCATTTTCAGGACCTCTCCGTATAAAATCCAGTATTTTATGCTCTCCCTCTCCTGGCTCATATGCCGAACTGAAAATTATCTTTCGTGTGACCCCAGTTTGGGCTTCGAGAGCTCCATTTTTTATTTCGGATACGATCCGTTCGTAGATACTATCCATAAATTTAGTTCCTGGCGATATAGCATTTCTATCCCAAAAATTAGGAATATCAATCCCCATCTCATTTCTAACATGGTCATCTATTGTTTTATCTAAGCGTGATTTATATCTCCGCTCCCTCTGTTGTGCCATTTTTGAAAAGGGAGCAACCCCATCAATGGCAATAAAGATAAGTGTAGGTGAGATTAAATTAATTATTTTCTGCATATAATCGATAATTTCAGTTAGCATTCGTTTTTCCAAAATATTATCCTTTACCTTTTTGTCATTGTATTGCTTAAGAATATTTTGGCAGCATGGATGAATAGCACAATTTAAATCAAAGAATAAATTTGTGTCAACTCTTTTTCCATCAGAATTTTTTTTATCTAATACTTTTGAAAATTCCGATATGATTGTTTCGGGAAATTTTTTTGATATAGTTTTAAAGTATAAAGGAATACCCATTGTAGATGCTGATATGTAAGTTTATAATTATATATTAAAAATTCCCTATATCAATTTTAAAAATAAACAAAATAAAAGAAAAGAGTTTAATTGTATTTTATAAGTAAATACGTTTATTTAGAATTAAGTTTACTTAGAATTAAGTTTACTTAGAATTAAGTTTACTTAGATTTAAATCAGGTTGCCAAAGTCATCTACTTCACGGTTTGATGTATCCTCATATTCAAACTCATCATCTAAACTTGGTAAATCTAAACCTGCCAAGTAGTTATCATTACTATTTGTATTTGTTCGTTTCATAGTTTTATTCCTTTGAATAAAATTCATAGCGGTTTCGATATCTTCGTCTGTGTCGGTATCATTTTCATCATCAAAATTAATATTATCATCACCTTCACTGCTATTAAACATTATATCCTCAGGGCATAATTTATGTTTTTTAATAAGATAGTGATGCCCTGAAGGATATTTCATTACAATATCAACAACTTTAGAATCTTTGACAAATTCTCTCAGACTAACTAGAACAATATCGTTAGGATTAACATATTCACGTTTCCGCATACTTCCTCTAACATGACCTATCATTTCTTGCTTTTTGAACATTATGCAGTTTTTATCTACTTTATCTATATCAAAAATTTTATTCCCCTTTTTGTCATTCTGTTTAACTTCATATAGATATACTTCTAGCTGAACTTTTAGTGAACCTAATGGTTTTAGCGCTTTAGCAAAATATTGTCCTTCACTTGGCTCTACAAACGGTTTAACAAAATTACTATTTGTGTTCTTTCCTCGCCGTTTCTTTTTACCTCCTTTATTTGCGCTCATAGTTTTTCTACCTAATTTAAGATACTAGTTTAATTTTAAGTTATTTTAATATATTTAAATATATATATGAATCAATTTTTTTTGATTTTAAGACTTAGATTTCTGGTTTGGCAGAAAAAGAAATTCTCTAACGAGAGATTAAAATTACTTGGTTCAATAAATAACATAATGAATAGGATAAATGAATGTTTTGAAAAGAATATTATTAACCAGTATTATTTTAATAATTATTTATCTACATTAGAGGATATTCACAATAGCTATAAACAAATTAGTAAAATAACCCTTTTTAATTTGAATAAGAACAGACTGCTGATTAATCGAATAAAAACAAGATTAATTGACTTATCTAAAAAAACTGGTATGATGAATATATCATCAATAACATCTCTAAATTTTTGTTTAGATGTAAAAGATCTAGACTTGAATGATAAAAATATTGTAGAATTTGTAGACTTAGTATTTAACCCTTTTTCTTACACAATTTATGATATAGATTATGAAGATAAGAAACCAAAACACAATCAAGTTACAATTTATAATTCTTCTGAAAAAAATAAATCTTTATCGAGTGATTGGAATAATATTATGAAATTAAAAAACATTATGTTCACTAAATTATCAAAGAAAAATTCTTTAGTTGAAAGTATCAATGGCACAAGATTATATTTGTCGCTTAAGGTAGGCTCTAGAAAGTATGCACTGGTAATTGATGGATATTTTAAGAATGACTCGCTAAATATTTCAAGATATAATGGGTTTATTTTCGAGAAGCAACAATCTCTTGTAGCACTTTCAAAAACTTTAGATATTAATGATACCTTCAAACACGGATACATAGAACAAATATCTATACGAGATATGCTTATGTATGATGTCAATGATCTGGTTATTAATTTGAAAACCGCATATGAAACAATTCTTGAATTTAAGAAGAAAACTATTTCGCAAACAGTAAAAGAGTTTTTAAATAAATCGTTAGAAGAACAACGAGATTTAATAACTTATTTTCTTCTTTGTGATGAAGATAGTGAATTACAATATTTCTCATTTTTACTATATGATTTAATAAATAACGAGTCGTATTTGTTAAAGGCACAACCGCTTGCGGACCAGATATTTAATTCATTACATTGGACTATTCAAAAAAACTTCAAAAATACAGTAGAGAAAGTAGAAGAGTATTCTAAACGTTTAATGAATATAGGGGAAGAAGCCTTTTCATACGAGAAGAGGATTTGTCTTATGAAAACTAGTGATGCTGTAAAATCTAAAGCTCTTGAAAAGTTGAAAGAAATAAACAATAAGAATAGTGAAAATTGTTCAAAGGCTCAACAATACTTAGATAGTTTATTGAAGGTGCCATTTGGAATATATAGGAAAGAGGAAGCATTAAATAGGTTAGACTATTTTAAAGTGCAGCTTGATAACTATATAATTATATCATTAAATTTGATCACTGAATTAAAAAATGATAAAAGTAATATGATTTTTGATAATAAAAGGGAAAACTTCATTATCATAGAAAACATTTTTAAGCAGTATAAAAGAATTATTTGGAAATACAATACAATACCGAAATTTTTAGAAAAATTAGATAGACAATTTAGTGATATTTTAAAAACAAATATAGCTATTCCTGTAAAATTTACAAATGAATTCTATACATTTTTAGAATTAGTTGAAACAAATTTAGAAAAATTTAAGAAGAAGGAGCTTATTGAAATAATAGATAAAATCGCAAAAATAGCCGATAATAAAGGATTGACAATATTGTCTCCCAAAAAACAAGGCAATAAAGAGGATATACGTAAATCAATTGTGTCACTACTATTGGCTGTAGACATACATGATAAAAAGTTTAATTTTATACTGAAAATTTTAGATATTGAAACAATATTAAATCAACCTAGTGCTAAATTAATAAATGAAGATATTAGTAATAATATTAAAATTACTATAGAAGAGCCAGTATTAAATACAAAAACTCAAGCAGATACATCTTCGAGTTATCTTGACAAATTGCTTGAATTGTTTAAAGAGACAAAACAAACCTGGATTAATTTTAAGAAGTCAACCTCAAAATATATAGATAATATCGATACTATATTAGATAAATCTATTTATGGTCAAAAGGATGCAAAAACCGAGATAAAGCGAATTATAGCACAATGGATAAATGGTGAAAACACGGGGTATTGTTTGGGATTTGAGGGACCTCCTGGAACAGGAAAAACTTCGCTTGCTAAATATGGAATAGCAAAATGTTTAAATGATGTTGATGGTAGTTCAAGACCTTTTTCATTTATAGCTTTAGGAGGGTCTAGTAATGGTTCTACACTTGAAGGACATAATTATACTTATGTAGGGTCAACATATGGTAAAATAGTTGATATACTGATTGAATCAAAATGTATGAACCCCATAATTTATATCGATGAACTTGATAAAATAAGTAATACAGATAATGGTAGAGAACTTATAGGTATTTTGACACATTTAACTGATAGCACTCAAAATGACCAGTTTATGGATAAGTATTTTGCGGGAATACCACTTGATCTTTCAAATGTGCTTTTTATATTTTCATATAATGACTATAGTATGCTTGATAGTATTTTAGCTGATAGAATACACCGTGTCAAGTTTGATTATCTTAAAGTGTTTGAAAAAATATACATTATTGATAATTACCTAGTGCCTTCAATGTTGAATACTATAGGATTTGAAAGTGATAGTATAAAGATTACTAAAGAGGCTCTACTCTACATAATTAAGAATTACACATATGAAGCTGGTGTAAGAAAATTAAAAGAAAGGGTTTTAGAAATAATACGTCAGATAAATTTAGAATGTATATTATCTACTGATAAAACTATAGATGGGGATTGCGGAAAGTATTTGAGTTGTGATAAAACTATTGAAATAGAATATGTCGAAGAGTTTTTTAAAGACAGACCAAAAATACAACCAAAAAAAATAGGAGAAAAGCCTCAAATTGGACTTGTAAACGGACTATTTGCTACAGCATCCGGTATGGGAGGCATAACTATTATAGAAGCTTTTAAGTCTCCACATGAAACTAAGTTAGCATTAACAATAACTGGACAACAGGGCGACGTAATGAAAGAGAGTATTACTTGTGCAAAAACGATTGCCTGGAATTTGCTTCCTGATAAAATCAAGAATAAGATATTATCAGATATAAAAGAAGAAAAAACCCAACCATTTGGTATTCACATACATTGTCCTGAAGCTGCGACACCTAAAGATGGTCCTTCTGCGGGCGCTGCGATTACTGTTGCTATAGTATCACTTTTATCGGGTATTCCAGTAAACAATAAAGTTGCGTTGACAGGTGAAATTGATTTAACAGGAAATATTCTTACAATAGGCGGACTTGAACTTAAAATAGATGGAGGAAAATATGCCGGGGTTGAAAAAATTTTAATTCCTAGGGGAAATGAACAAGACTTAGATATTATTAGATTGAAGAACCCTGCTGTTTTAGAAAATATAGAAATAGTAGTAGTAGATAACATATGGGAAGTAATAAATCATCTATTAGTAAAAAAAATATAATATTATTCTAATAGAATGATAAAAATAATTTCGTTAATTGCTATTGTTTTATTATTGGGGGGTTTTATATTTAATTTAAAAAATACAGAAAATTTCTCAAATAATCAAGACAAAATTTTTATATCTTTGACAACTATTCCTAGTAGAATAAATAAATTAAAACCTATAATTGACTCTTTAATAAATCAAACTTGGAAGGTTGATAAAATTCTTTTAAACATACCAGATTATTCTTTAAGATTTAAAAAAAAATATGAAATTCCAGCTTTTTTAAAAACAGATAAATACAAAAAACATGTTGAAATAGTAAAATGTAAAGACTATGGACCTGGAACTAAATTACTTGGCTGCATAAATTATTTTGAAAAATTTAAAAGTAAAGATAATATGTATTTAATAATAATTGATGATGACAGAATTGTAGAAAATAATTTAGTTGAAAATTTATATAAAAATCAGATAAAATATAAAGATTGTGTTATAGCAAATAAAGGTTCTAATCAAGGACTTCCAGTAAAAATCCCATGGGGAGCAGGAGGTATGTGTTTGCCTTTAAACGTATTTGATTTCAATGATCTCAATAGCTTTTTTGATAAGCATGAAAAAAATTGTAGATATGTAGATGATGTTTTATGGTATAAATTTTTTACTGAAAAGAAAATAGAAATAAAATATTTTGAAAATGTAAAACTAAATTCTGAGACTAATAGTGAAAATGCTTTGTATAAAGAAAGTGGTGACTTAAAAAGATATTCAGATACCGGAACAAAAGGTCTTAATGAAAAGTGTTTTGAAAGCACTTAATTTCATTAAAATTTATTTAATTTTTAAATTTAATAATTATTTAAAAAATTTTCTTATTTAATAATTATTTATAATGAATAGATTACTCAGAAAAACTGACAATGCTGTATATAATTTGATCCGACAAGAATATTTAAGACAAAAACGAGGTCTTGAACTTATTGCTTCTGAAAATTTTACTTCAAAAGCAGTTTTAGAATGTTTGGGGTCTGTTTTTACAAATAAATATTCCGAAGGTCAAATTGGTAATCGATATTATGGAGGTTGTGAAGTTATTGATAAAATAGAGGAACTTTGTAAAAATAGGGCTCTTAAGGCATACCGACTAGAAAGTAAAGACTGGGGGGTAAATGTTCAACCCTACTCAGGTAGTTCTGCTAATATGGCTGTTTACACTGGATTATTGAAACCTCACGATAGAATAATGGGTTTAGATTTACCTTCTGGTGGACATTTAACACATGGATATTATACTAGTAAAAATAAAATATCAGCAACTTCTATTTATTTTGAGTCATTCCCCTATAAAGTAAAAAGTGATGGGTATATTGATTATGATAAATTAGAGGAAATAGCAGCAACTTATAAACCATCATTAATTATTTGTGGTGCTAGTGCTTATCCAAGAGACTTTGATTATCAAAGGTTTAGGAAAATTGCCGATATTAATAATTCATATCTTTTGTGTGATATGGCACATGTGAGTGGATTAGTTGCTACAGGAGAGTTTAATAATCCATTTGAATACTGCGATGTTGTGACAACAACAACTCATAAAACTCTTAGAGGTCCTAGAAGCGGAATGATTTTTTATAAAAAAGAACTTGGTGAGAAAATAGATTTTGCGGTTTTTCCAGGATTACAGGGAGGTCCACATAATCATCAGATTGCAGCACTTGCTACACAATTACTGGAAGTAGATACTCCTGAATTTAAAGAATATATTATTCAGGTAAAGAAAAATTCTAGAAAGTTAGCAGACTTTTTTAAAGATCGTGAATTTAAGCTTGTGACTGGAGGAACTGATAACCATCTAATTTTGATAGATTTAAAAAATAAAGGAATAAGTGGAGGAAAACTAGAATTTATTTGTGAATTAGTAGACATATCTATTAATAAAAATTCGGTGCCTGGTGATACATCGGCTTTAAACCCTGGAGGTGTTAGAATAGGAACCCCAGCTTTAACAACAAGAGGTTTGAAAGAAGATGATTTTGTGACTGTCGGTGAGTTTATTTGTAAGTGTGTAGAGCTTTGTCAAGAAATCCAAACGGTATCAGGGAAAAAATTAGTTGATTTTAAGAGACATGCGGTTGAAAATGAAGATTTTAAACAAAAAATCTCTGAATTGAAAGAAAGCGTAAATGAATTTGCGAATGGCTTTGAATTTTTAGAAGAACCTTATAGGTAGGATAGTAAGTATGTTTAAAATGATATCTATAATGAATAGTTACTAATTCTTATATATTCTATTTGATTTGATATATTTATCTTAGTTGTATTAAAAAAATCAACTAAATTATTTGATGTATTAATAAATAATAAATACACATATGAAACTTCTGGTGGGATTATAGAAATAGTGTAGATATATACACTGTTGTAAACAACTATTAATTTCATTAAGATAAGATAAAATAGAAATAAATACATTCCTAGATATACCATAATAATGAAACCAACATCCGGTTTATGAATACATAAAAGTAATATCGTCATAATAGGTTTTTCTTGATAATCTAAATTTAGATTAAAATTATAATTATTTATTGGTTTTTGTTTTTTTATATTAGTCATTTTCCTTTATATAATATATATGGAAATTTGGTGTTTTCAAACAGAGATCATTAATTTCTTCTTCAGTAAAATAGTTTCGTAAAAGGGTTCTTGATAAACTTGAGATTGTTAGATTCAAGATTGTTGTTTTATCCTGTTGTGTATATCTGTTTATTAAGGTCTTCTTGTCATTAATCCCAGATAAAACTAGACCAATAAGATGTTCTTTAATAATTTTTTCTCGTAAATTTTTAAATTGAGCTATAAGTCCTGTAGAGTATAGTGTTCCAAGTTCACCAAAAAATTCATTCATAAGCTTTATCTGTTCTCTTTTGCAGTCATATCCTTCTACAAACCGTTCTTTTCTAGTAAAACATAAAGATGCGGCTTTTTGAGCTTTCGTATAATCAATTGTATCAATTTCTATAAGACTGTCCATAGGAACTTCGTGAATATTTTGTGTCATTTTTAGGAAAGTATTTTCTTTACTTTTTTATGAAGTAAATCAATTTTATTAATTACCGATTTTTTTTAAAAAAATATGTTAAATCAAAAAAAAAAAATAGATATATTTTAATGGCAAGTATAGAAGATTTTAATAGAGACAAAAAAGAATTATTCGATATGATAGATAATCTTAGTAATGTATGTGAAACAGGTTCAGATAAAGTTATTTCTAGAGAATTATTATTTTTACATCAAAAGGTTGTCGATACAAATTCAACAATTGAAAGATTTCTTAATAAAATGTCTAATATTGAAAAGGGACCATTATCTAAAATGAAGGATAGTTTACAAGAGTTAATTATTAAATTAGAAACCTCCGTTTGTGTTCCTGAATTTTGTGTTGGTAAGGATATTTATTCAGAATGTCAAAAACTTACAGGAAAGTTAATTAAAAATCTAGAAGAAATAATGCTTTGCTATAGTTTGACTGATATGACGCGTGCTACAAATAAAAAGCTAAGAAAAACTGGAATAAATAGGTCAGAGATTGAATATAAAAGTTTAGCACCGAATAGTAATGTAATAAGTGAATCATTGAAACGAAGAAAGACACTTAAATGTAAAAAACGTCCTGGTAGGTCTACTATTCAAGAGATAGGTAGATTTTCAGTGATGCCGGTTAATTTTGTAGGGAAAAAAAAGAAAGTCATCAAAACTCAAAAGGAGAACTACAATAAAATAAAGGGAAAAAGGTCGAATAAGAATAAAAAGAAATCTAAAAAAGTAAAAGGTAAAAAAAAATTTCTCTAAATATAGCTCTCTATTAATTTTTTTTATTTTTAAATATTAATGGATTATTTAGTATTAAGTTTGATAAGTTTTATATTTGTTTTTACGTTACTACTTGTTTGGACTAGGAAAAAAGAAATAAAACGCAATAGACAAATAGTATTATTATTTTTAATAGTGATTTTAATAGTTATTTTAGGATTTGCTATTAATGATATTTTTGCATCGGATAAATCTAAATTAAAAGTAAAAGGAAGATCTGTAGAACAATTTGGAGGAGGTATAAAAAAGAGGAATAAGTTGATGAATATTTGTGGAATGCCTAAAAAATATGGTCCTACTGGTCATTGTTTTAATGATGGAACCCACCATACATGTTGCATGTTGGGACCTGAAGCACGAAAATACGCAGATAGTTCTGGAAACCCTATCGGTAAAGCTGCTAAAAAAGCATTTAAATTTCATAAAAATCGGGCTGCTAAGAAAAATGAATTAACACCTTGGTGCACTTGCTTTGGATCAGAAGTGTGTTCATTTTATGCTAAAAAGTTTAATGATGGAACACATATAAAATTTGTAAATAATCCTAAAAGTAGCACAGATGCTGCTTTTAATCCCTCTCCAAACTGCGAAGGATATTTCAGACAGAAGTTTGATGTATCTTCCCATGGAACGCCCGGAATTAATAAAGTATCTGGTGTAAATAATTCTTGTAGTTCTGAATTAAACAAAATAAAATCAATTTATAATGAAACTCAAATGTAAATGTGAAAAATTAAAGGATAAATTTTTATTTAAGCTTTTCT
>MDTE01140596.1_pt1 | contig 10235 bp, 8 predicted proteins | sample 811231 | NCBI WGS metagenome assembly MDTE01 (sample SAMN05326651, study PRJNA326480) | marine metagenome | isolation source: seawater | place: Indian Ocean: Red Sea | collected 2010 | reverse complement strand
ATCAATAAGTAAGATATGTCTTGAAGTGTATGTTTCGTCTAAAATATAATCTAGTAAATCTTGTTCTGGAAGCATATAATCACTTATTCTGTATATATTCAATTGCCATGCGTTTACCTTTCTCAATAGAATTGGTAGCTGAAATCATTTTTATGTTTTTATGATGTTCTCCTTGCATGACTTCAATCCAGCCTTTCTTAGGTTCTTTCATTGGATGATTTGCCCAACACTCAGCTAAACCATCATATCTTTCTATGCAAAAACTAGTAGCATTGATTGAATTTATTTTAAAATCATGTGGAAGGTCATCAATGAGAGATAATCCTCCATACCAAGTACAATATTCATCGTTTTGTTTTGATGACATCGGCCATCCTGGGTAATGAGATTTATATCCGGTACAATCAATGACTTCTGGTGAATCATTTTGGTAACGCGTTTTGAGAATAATTTGTCCATTATTTGATGTAAATTTTGTTGCAAATGCTCGCTCTAGCCATTCTCTGCGAACGGAGAAACCTATACTTGTTTCAAAAGATTTTGACAATTTCATAACATCTTCATCTAGTGGTGCAGTAAGCCATCCTGGTGATCGAATTGGATTGCCAATTTCTTGCCTTTCTTCAATGATTTTTACTGAATATCCATAATTTTGGAGCGTTAATCCACAACTTAATCCTTTAAGCCCTGCCCCAATTATACTTATCATGAATATTCATCCTTTATCGATAAAGCATAAACTGGGCATGAAGGAATACAGTGTAAGCAATGAGAACAATTTGGTTCATCTACCACAGCAAGTCGATCAATCAATTCTAGCACATTAATTGGACAGAGGGCAATGCATGCACCACATCCATAGCATAAGGATTCATCAACGAAAAATATGGCATTTGGTTGTCTTGGCACTGTCTTTTCCAGTGGATACGAATAGATGTTTGCTTCGGTCAAATTCCAATGGAAATGTGTGGATTAGGAAAAAAGAAAAAGATGTATGCATAAATAGACCCCTTCATTTCTACTCGAAATAAATTTTTAGATAGAAGAAAAAAATTTATTATTTTTACAATTGATAAAAGCAATTAATTGTCTTTCTAACTGTGGGTTTATAGTATATGTGACTAATAATTTTACATCAAGTATTTACTATATATTCCAGTGGAAAGAAAGGGGTGTAGCACAATCTTTGAAAAACAAAACCGTATGGAGAAGACATGGTGATGTATGCTCCTGGAATGTTAAAAAATAGAGATTATAACTTTCCAGACAAAGGATTACGTTATCATTTTCTTGGAGGAGGGAATGAAGTAGGTAACGTCGGATGTCTTTTAGATGATGATAAAAAAAATCGTTTACTATTAGATTATGGAATAGCTCCAACAGATCCACCAAAATATCCCTTACCTTCACCTTCAGTCAAACACAGTATCATTACACATTCTCATATTGATCATCTTGGAATGGCACCTTGGTTGTGTGCAAATCACAGGACTAAACTTCATGGCACATCAATTACAGCAAATATATCAGAATTAATGTGGAATGATTGTTACAAAGTAAGTAAAATTGAAGGTTATCCATTGCCTTGGGATAAACGTGACATTGATACTTCAATAGATTCCTGGGAAATCCATGACTTTAATCAACCATGGATGCAAAATGAATGGAAGTTAACATTGCAAAATGCTGGCCATATACCAGGTGCATCGATGTTGAGTGTAGAAACAGATCATGGAAAGGTCTTATTCACAGGAGATTTTGATTCGAGAGATTCTATGTTGGTTGAGGGAGCTAAACCCGAGAAAACAGATATTCTCTTTATTGAAGGAACATATGGAGGAAGAAACCATCCTAACCAAGAAGAAGAAAGACGTAGGTTTTGTGAGGAAATAGTTCGAGTTTCAGACAGAGGCGGAACCGTACTTATTCCGGCTTTTGCAAATGGAAGAACACAAGATATTGTTATGATGTTGCATAAATATCTCCCAGAGTTGAATGTGCATGTTGATGGTATGGGGAAGCGTATTGCAAAAATTTACATGGATCATCCTGATGTTTTGAAAGATCCAGATTTGTTAAAATCTTCATGGAAATGGTCAAAACAAGTTTCATCAAAATCAGATCGGAAAAAAGCATTGGATGCAGATTGTATTGTTTCGACTTCGGGAATGCTTGATGGAGGCCCCTCAATTTGGTATCTGAACCGGCTTAAGGAAGACCGTCGAAATTCTATATTTTTTACAGGTTATCAGGCCACAGGTTCTGGCGGAAGAAGTTTGCTTGAGACAGGTAAGGTACCTATTTGGAAACAAAAAGTACCTATTAATTTAGATGTAAAACAATTTTCATTTTCTACTCATGCGGGTCATGATGAGATCGTTCAATTTTCATCAGACTGTGATGCAGAAAAAATTGTCATTTATCATTCAGATCCAAATCATTCTAGACCACCATTAGCGGAGGCACTTGAGAAGAATGGCCATCAAGTCGATACTCCAGAAAATGGTGAATTTGGTAATCTGTTTAATTGAGCCAAGTATTGAATACTTCTACCTTTACCCACACCTGTTAGCATGGCACGCAAACCTCCTGTGAAGAAAGGCAAGAAAAAGAGAAAACGCAAAATGCGTTTGAAATTAAAAAGTTCGAAAATTCAAGAAACAGACTCTTACTCTGAATCCTTAGGTTGGTCTACTGAAGTGGGCCGAACCCTTACTGACCAAAATACACCAAAATCCAGCGAACCAGAAACAATCAAACATCAATGCAAAATGTGTGGTTCAATGATGGTTACCCGTAAACCAAAAACATCGAAATATACCATTACATGTCCGCATTGTGAATCTGAAGAACAGTTTGGATGATATGATTCGAACAATCCTTGTCTGCTTAATTTTATTTGTTCCAGGTTGTATTAATTCTCCAAGTTTAGAGAATGATGATACCTTTATTTTAGCAACAACAACTTCTCTAAGAGATTCTGGATTACTTGACCATGTACTTGAAGAATTTTTATTTGAAACCCAAACAAACTTAAAAATTGTTGCATTTGGGACAGGTGCGGCTCTTAATCTTGGAAAAAAAGGTGACGCTGATTTACTCATTGTTCATGCCCCTGAAAAAGAAAACCAATTCATAGAAGATGGGTTTGGAATTTCAAGAACCACGTTCACTTACAACCATTTTGTGCTTGTTGGACCACGAAATTTAGATTCTAGTTTGAACATTATTGACGCCTTTAACTCACTTGAATCAGACTGCTTTGTTTCAAGGGGCGATTTTTCTGGGACTCATGAAAAAGAACAAGCAATTTGGCAAACCACAAATCATACACTCAATGAGGACGAGCGAGGAGTATTCCCAGAAATTGAAAATTATTTCTCTGTAGGAAATGGTATGGCCGTGACATTAACCATGGCAAACGAAATGGGATGTTTCACCCTTTCTGATCGGGCTACCTATCTTCACTTGAAACCCCAAATCGACCTTAAAATGACAGAATTTACTGACGAGATTCTCATGAACCCATACAGTATCATTCAACTTAGTACAATTAAAGACAAACAATCGATAGCCATTGAATTAGAGACTTACCTTACCTCTGATATCGTTATGAGTAAAATTGAAAATTTTACCATAAATGGCGAACAATCTTTCTTTGTAGCGTAATTTTTACATCAAAAAGCATATTTCGTGTCTTCACAGAAGCGTTACTATGCAACTCCAAGAGGCTGCCCAAATAGGAGAGGCAGTCAGTGGGATTGCCATTCTTTTCACACTTTTGTTTAGTTTACGACAAGTAAAATTCTGGAATGAAAATCGCCGATATGAAATTGGGCGTGATTTAGCGAATTTCATGAATACTCCGCTTATTCATCGGGGTTTTGCAGTTACTACATTGAAACTTTCAGAAGAACTAACTTTTGAAGAATTAAATGCACTTTCAAGAGAAGAAAAGGATGCGATGAATGCTACGATGATAGGATTCAACAATATTGGTTTACTTGCAAAACATGGTCACCTTTCAAATGATTTAGTGGAAGCTTTTTGTGGTTATTATATCAGAATTTTCGGACCACGTTGGCGTAGAGCTGTGGAAATTCATGCTAAAGCCATGATGCAACAACCCGAATCAATTCGGATGGTGTGGGGAGGTTTGTATTGGCTTATGGACACCCTTGAAGAAGCACCAAAAAACGAGAATGCAAATTAACCCAATAATGAAACAATAGAGATGAGTTTTAACCCATCCAATTTCCATCAATCAGTGAGGAAATTTTTGGATGTTGTTCATCAACGAGTGTACCATCATACATAATGAATATTTTATCGCTTATACGCTTGGCTTGTATTGGATTGTGTGTCGCTAAAATAACACTTCCACCACGTTTAGTATGCTTAGAAATGAAAGATTCCATTTGTAATACATTGGGACCGTCCAGATTGGATGTAAATTCATCTAATACCATAAGGTTGGCATTTGAAGCAAAACATCTTGCAACATTGAGACGTTGTAATTCTCCACCAGAAAGTGTTCTAGGATCCCGATCGCCATATTCCAATAATCCAACTTCATTTAACCACCAATTCTTCTCTTCAATGGTTAGATTTTTTTTAATCAAATTATTTCTAACATTACCTCGTAGATAGATTGGCTTTTGTGGTACAATCATATTTCTCTCGTTTAGAATTACCTCACCATCAGCTTTGTTTATTCCACTAATTATTTTCAATAAACTCGTCTTACCAGAACCAGATCCTCCCAAGATTACAATACATTCTCCCTGATTAATTTCTAATGAAATATTTCTAAGGATTTCATTCCCATCAATTGAATAACTCACGTTGTTGAGCCTTGTTTTTCCATCGAGTAACATCTCCATCTCCGGCTCACTATATTCAGTATTTTCATTGTAAAACCTATGAAACCAATTTTCTTCAAATAAAAGAATAATGATTGAAACAATCATCGCCAATGAAAGTAACATAAATCCAAGCACCAATGCCTCAGTCAACCTCCCTTGCTGGGTTTCAAGGACGATACTCGTGGTTAATGTCCGCGTAAATCCTTTGATATTACCACCCACCATCATTACAGCCCCTACTTCTGCAATCGCCCGACCAAAGGCGAGCATGATCGCTGCACCAATCTGATTTTTTGCTTCTAACACCATCAACCAGACATATTGTATTTTCACATCAGATAATAGATAGATTTCCATAACTTCATCCGGTATTTTCTCCATACCAGTCCACGAAATCCCCCAAATCAAAGGTAGAATCAGTAAGGTTTGAGCAATAATCATTCCTTGAATTGTAAATAAGAGACCCCAATCTCCCAATACCCCATCCTTTGAGAGTGCAAGATACACCACAACGCCCACAACCACAGGCGGTAGGCCATACATAGCGCGTAATGTTACGTGAAGCATTTTTTTACATACAAAATCATTTCTTGCACACAAAGCGGCTAATGGAAGCCCAATAAGTATAGCAAGAATCGTTGCCAGCCCAGAAGTGATTAAGGTGACCCATATCGCTTCCATTTAACCAACGAGCAAACCAAAAAATGTTGAAATTTAATCTTGTTGTGCATCCCAATCCTCAAACCAGAGGTGTTTATGAGACATTCATGCCCTCCCCTCCGTATTTCATTGATTTGGAAGAAGCAAGGGAAATCTCTAATCAATTTTTACCAAAAATATCTCAAGAAATCATATCATTAGATGAGGCTTCAAATCGAATCCTTTCTGAGGATTTACAATCCCTCGTTGATGATCCACCCTTCGATAACTCCGCAATGGATGGATTTGCCGTTAGGTATGAAGATTCACACCAAGCACCAATAACACTCAAAATCACTCAATCTATTCAAGCACAAGGACTTACAAACCTTCCCACAATCATGAAAGGAGAGGCCTGCTCAATTACAACCGGATCTCCAATCCCCCAAGGTTCTGATGCCATTATCCCAATCGAGAAATGCCAAATCAATGGAAATGAAGTCACCTTAACCGAACCTTCTAAACCCCACTTTATTCGAAAGCGTGGAGAAAATATAGCAAAAGGCGATGTAGGTTTGTCTGCCGGAGCACGACTAACCCCTTCACGAATAAGCCTCTGTGCAACAATGGGGCACCAAAATTTGAAAGTTGTTAAACCATTAACGATAGCGATTATTTCAACAGGGAACGAACTCAAATCGCCAGGAGAACCTTTAGAATTTGGAGAAATATACGAATCCAATTCTTTCGGTCTTGCGAGTTTAGTCAAACTCTCTGGCCATATTCCAAAGCGCTACGAATCGGTGATGGATTCCATGGATTCTCTTCGAAATGTTCTCAATGATGCAAGTCAGTCTTGTGATGTGATTTTAACATCAGGTGGGGTTTCCATGGGCGAGTATGATTTTGTTAGAAAAATAATGGAAGAAGAAGGCGAAATTAAATTCTGGAGAGTGAAATTAAGACCAGGCTCACCCCCATTATTTGGATTGTGGAATAACAAACCACTATTCGGCTTACCAGGAAACCCAGTAAGCAGCCATGTTGTTTTTTTGATGTTGGCCAAACCCTGGCTCATGAAAGCAACAGGAGCCGATGGACCAATTCCTCAAATTATTCGTGCAAAACTCATGGATTCACTCAAATCCACAAAAGATTGTCTTACTTTACGCCGTTTAGAAATTAAATTCACCCAAAACGGTGTCTTAGCTTATCAACCCCGCCACCAAGGTTCTGGAAATATCGAAAGCTTAGCGAGTGCTGACGCACTTTCGTTACTAAAACCAAATCAATCAGGTGAAATTGGTGAAGAGATTGAAGTTATGCTGCTTTGAGGATTTTTCATGAAATACGATGTAAAATCTTCAGTCCATTTACTTGATTTCCTTCAAGAAATCTACCCCTCATCTTCGAAGAGAAGACTCAGGAAAATGCTCACTGATGGGCGTATTTCAATAGATGAAACCCCTGAATTTCGAGCCAAAGCTCTGCTAGAACCTGGACAAGTACTCAAAATCCATCCTAAAAAATCTAAAGTCCAAAACGATCTAAATCATCAAAGAAAAAAGCCGATGAAAGAATTAATGTTCATAGATGAGTCAATTCTTGTGGTAAACAAACCACAAGGGCTTCTTTCAGTGGCAACTGATCGTCTGGAAACGGATACAATGCATACAAGATGTGTCAATTTTGTCCAAGAAGAGAGTGAAAAAAACTGGGCTTACATCGTTCATCGTCTTGATAAACCAACTTCTGGTTTGATGGTGTTTGCAAGAAATCAAGATGATAAAAAGTATTTACAAAATCAATTTGCTAATCAAAACGTACATCGTACTTACCATGCTGTCGTTCAAGGTGTCCCAAAAGGCAATAATGGGACGATTGAACAACACATACGTGAAGGGAAAAATACGCGAATGCAAATCACAACCCCCTCTCATAGAGATGCAAAAAAAGCCATTACTCATTGGTCAAAAATTACACAATCAAGCACACACTCCCTTCTTGAAATTTACATACAAACCGGAAAAAGACACCAAATCCGTTTAGCATTAAATTCGATTGACCATCCAATTGTTGGAGATCAAACATACAATTCATCTCCATCAGATACATCACGTCTCTATCTTCATGCATCAGCGCTTGAATTTCAACACCCAGTAACCGATGAACCAATGCGTTTTGAATCTCCTCACCCCTTTACTTCTGGTGTATTCGCAGCCCTCAATAAGGACTAACAATTGGATGGATTATGGCCTCTTCAAAAAAAGAGTGGATAGAGGTCAAAGGTGCGAGGACCCATAACTTGCAAAATATTGATGTAAAAATTCCAAGAGGAGAATTCGTCGTTATCTCTGGTGTATCGGGCTCAGGTAAATCATCTCTTGCATTCGATACCCTCTATGCAGAAGGTCAGAGAAGGTATGTTGAAAGTTTGAGTAGTTATGCAAGACAGTTTATTGGACAAATAAAAAAAGCTGATTGCGATGGAATCGAGGGCCTGTCTCCAGCTATCAGCATAGACCAAAAACAAGGAAGCCATAACCCGCGATCTACTGTTGCCACCGTTACAGAAATCATGGATTACTTACGTTTGTTGTGGGCGAGAGTGGGTGTTCCCCATTGTCCGGTTTGTGGAATAGAAGTGGCACGGCGAACCGTACAAGAAATAGTTGATGACATTCTTTGGCAATTAGAAGGACATGCAGTTGCAGTTTGGAGCCCAGTTGTCCGTTCCAAAAAAGGTACACACGCAGATTTATTCCGTTATTTAGTCGAACAAGGGTGGCTTGTGGGTAAGGTCAACGGGCATGAAACCGATTTTGAATCACCACCATCTCTGGATAAAAATTTCCGCCATGATATTGAGGTACGAATTGACCGAATTAAGTGCAATAAAAAGAATCGACAACGCCTTACAGAAGCCGTCGAATCATCACTTAGATTAGGAAGCGGTATGCTCTCAGTAGAAAGTTTAGATATTTCAAAACCAGATGAAATTAGAGAGGGTACGTTGGAAATCGGCTCTACAAAAACATGGTCTGAAGAATTTGCATGTCCAGACCATGGAGCCTTTATGCCTGAATTGAGCCCGAGAGTTTTTTCATTTAATTCTCCATTAGGAGCGTGTCCTGACTGTCAAGGATTGGGTGTTCAACGAACTTTTGATGTGGATTTGGTTGTTGATGGAAACCTATCGGTATCAAATGGTTGTGTCATTCCTTGGAGGCGTAGTATGTCTCCACATTGGTATCGAAAACTCATGGAACAAACTTGCGAACATTATGGTATCCCAACCAACATACCATTCAGTGAATTATCAGAAGACGATCAGGACATACTCTGTTATGGTTCTGGATCTACAATTATTCATTACGAGTTTTCATCAGACTCAGGCTCCCAGTACAAATTTAGTCGCCCATGGGAGGGGATTATTGAACGATTAAAACGAACTTATACTGAAACAACCTCGAACAGAACACGCTCAAAATTACTAGCCTGTATGGTTGATGAGGATTGTCCAACTTGTCATGGAGAAAAATTGAACGCTGCTGCTAGAGCAGTCACGGTAGGAGATATACGCCTTCCTGAATTTAATCAAGCAAGTGTCCATGAAGCCAAAACGATGCTTCAATCATGGCATGAAAAATTAGATGAAAAGTCGAAATACATTGGACACGAAATTATCAAGGAGGTTGAGAACCGCTTATTTTTTCTTGACGACGTAGGTCTTGACTACCTCACATTAGACCGAAAAGCGAATACACTTTCTGGAGGGGAATCGCAGCGTATTCGTCTTGCAACACAAATTGGTAGCCGATTAACTGGGGTGATGTATGTCCTCGATGAACCATCGATAGGACTCCATCAACGCGATAACCAACGACTCATCTCAACATTACGCGCTCTTTCTGATTTAGGTAATACACTGATCGTTGTCGAACACGATGAAGAAACCATTCGTCAAGCAGATTGGATATGTGATATGGGGCCTGGTGCCGGCTTGCATGGTGGAGAAGTGGTGTTTAATGGTAAACCCAAACAAATTACAAGATCAAAAAATTCAGTTACGGGTGCTTATCTATCAGGAAAAAGAAAAATCCAGTCTAAACAAGAGCCAAACTTACCTGGCGATAAATGGGTAACAGTCTTGGAAGCCTCACATAATAACCTCAAAAAAATCGATGCATCGATACCACTGGGTTGTTTCACAACCATTACTGGCGTATCAGGTTCTGGAAAGTCATCATTAATTTCAGGCATTCTCGCACCAACGCTTCAACGAAAAGTAGCTGGAATGGAAACCCAACCTGGAAAACATAAATCGATTTCAGGAGTAGAAAATGTAGACAAAGTCATTGTTATTGACCAATCACCAATAGGACGAACTCCTCGGTCAAACCCTGCTACATACACCAAAGTTTTTGATGAAATAAGAAAATTATTTGCGGAAACTAAACTCTCAAAAGAACGAGGATATACACCAGGCCATTTTTCATTTAATGTAAAAGGAGGTCGCTGCGAGGCATGTTCTGGTGGAGGCTCCATTAAACTTGAAATGAACTTCTTACCTGATGTGTGGGTAAATTGCGATATTTGTCACGGCAAAAGATACACTCGCGAAACACTAGAAGTAACTTGGAAAGGGCGAAATATCCACGACGTATTACAAATGCCAGTATCAGAGGCAGTAATGGTATTTGCAAACCACCGAAAAATTCACCGGATATT
>MDTE01058543.1_pt1 | contig 10235 bp, 7 predicted proteins | sample 811231 | NCBI WGS metagenome assembly MDTE01 (sample SAMN05326651, study PRJNA326480) | marine metagenome | isolation source: seawater | place: Indian Ocean: Red Sea | collected 2010 | reverse complement strand
GATTAATTTTGATAGAAAATAAAAAAATTGAATACGAAAACACCGTAATCATTGGTGTAATTAATAAGAATCAATCAGAAAGTATTGTTAAGGATTATTTGGATGAGCTAACATTCTTGTCTGAGACAGCAGGAGGAGTAGTAAAAAAAAGGTTTGTTCAAAAACTTGAAAGTCCAAATCCAAAAACATTTATTGGTACTGGAAAAATAACTGAAGTACAAGCTTACAATAAAAATAATGATATTAGTTCAGTAATTTTTGATGATGAATTGAGCCCAACTCAGCAAGGTAATCTTGAAAGAATTTTGAGATGTAAGATAATAGACAGAACAGGACTCATTTTAGATATTTTTGCTCAAAGAGCTCAAACCAGCTATGCAAAAAATCAAGTTGAGCTTGCACAGTATCAATACTTGATGCCTAGACTAAAAGGTTTATGGACTCACTTGGAAAGACAAAAAGGAGGCATAGGCATGAGAGGACCTGGTGAAACTGAAATTGAAACTGATAGAAGAATTGTTAGAGATAAAATAAGCTTATTAAAAAACAAACTAAAGAATATAGACAAACAAATGTCTGTGCAGAGAGGAAATAGAGGAAGTTTAGTTAGAGTATCTCTTGTAGGCTATACAAATGTTGGAAAATCAACACTTATGAATTTAATTTCAAAATCTGATGTCTTTGCTGAGGACAAATTATTTGCAACACTTGACACTACTGTTAGAAAAATTGTCATAGAAAATCTCCCATTTTTAATGACTGATACCGTAGGTTTTATAAGGAAACTACCAACTCAATTAATAGAATCATTTAAAAGTACATTAAATGAAATAACCGAGTCGGACTTAGTACTACATATTGTTGATATTTCCCACCCAAATTATGAAGATCACATCGAATCAGTAAATATCATATTAGATCAGATAAAATGTTCTGAAAAACCACAGCTTATGATTTTTAACAAAATTGATAAAATATCTAATGATGAGTTAGAAACTTTGAAATTTAACTTAACTGATAATAGAGAATATATATCTGCATACAAGAAAATAAATATTGATCTTTTAAAAAAGAAAATTTATTCTGAGGTCAGAAAAATACATATTAAAAGATTCCCTTACAATAGTTTTTTATTCCCAGATTTATAATTACTTATATTTAACTAATTTAAAGCTGTGGAAGACTTAATAACATTATTATTGCTAATCTTACTTCAATTTGTTCTGGGTATTGATAATCTACTATATATATCATTTGAATCAAAAAAAGTTAAGCCAGAATTACAAAAAAAAGTTAGGCTATATGGTATTTTTGGAGCAGTTGTTTTAAGAATATTGATTTTAGTAACTATTTTAAATATTATTAAATATTTTGAAAATCCAATTTTTACACTTAACAATTTTATAATTGAGGGCACATTTAATTTCCATAGTCTAATTATTATTATTGGTGGAATTTTTATTTTGTATACATCAGTAACAGAAATTGTATTAATACTACTAAATAATTATTCAAATGATGACTCTAAAAAAAGAGTCTCAAAATCTTATTTTGCTTCACTTTTTAGTATCATCTTAATGAATATAGTATTTTCATTAGATTCTATTTTAGCTGCAATTGCTTTGACTGATAATTATATTGTAATGTCAATTGCAATTATTTTTGGAGGCTTAATTATGGTATTCCTTGCTGACAGAGTTACGGATTTTCTAAATAAAAATAGAATTTATGAAGTTTTAGGTTTATTTATTTTATTTGTTGTTGGGATAATGTTAATTTCAGATGGAGCATATTTAGCAGATATGAAGTTTTTTGATCAGAAAATTGATAAAATGAGTAAGTCTACATTCTATTTTATAATTACTATCTTAATCTTAATTGATATTGTACAAAGCAGATACTCAAAAAAACAACATATAAAAAAATGAATAGGCTTAAATATTGGCAACTTATTTTATGTATATTTTTTTCAACAACGAACAGTTTATCTCAATCTCAAAATAAATTTGATGAATATTATAAAAAGGCTACCACAGCAACTTATTACAGTGCTAATTTTTTAAATGGATACCATGAATTAAAATTAGTCAACAAATATATTGACTCAGCTAAGATTGAACTCTCTAAGTTTAATGAAATAGATAATATATATCAACAATTAAAATTTAAACTAGATAGGTTAGAAAATGAAATCAATTTGTCTTCTGAAATTTCAGCAGATAATTTAAATTACAATATTCCTCATTATTCAGTTTTTTCTAATTATAGACCAGATTTTGAAATTGTTGAAGATGACCCTGTTGAAATTTTAATTGAAAATTTAATTTTAAAACAGCTAGAACAACAAGATCCAACGATGCGTGGATCATTAATTAATAATACAGCATATGTGCTGTTAAATATTGAGCCCTACGATGAAAATTATGTTTTAGTTGGTTTAGATTTTTTAAGTACAACTACTGACCATTATGGTGTAAGGCCTCATGAAATTGCAAAATTTTTAGGCGAAGATGGATTTATGAGGTATAAAAATAATTCTCTATCCAAGTCAGATTGGGAGATTATATTAAAACAATTTAATACTGAATATTTATATTACTTAAACATATCTGAGCTAGGAACAATTCAGGAAAAAAATATTTTTTATAAGGGTATTTCACTGAATAAAGTAGATAATCAAACGCTTCAAATTAATAAAGTTAGAGACCACGAAAACTTTATTACCGGTAAAAAAGATTCTCTTAAAAAATCAATAATTACCTCAGTATTTTTTTATGTGATATTTTTATTAACTCTATTCATACTTTTTCAAAAATTAAAATTCTTAAAAAGCGAATTTTCTGTCGAAGCTATACATTCTAATTCTTTGATATTAATTTCAAATATTTTAAGCGCCATAATTTCAATTTACTTATTGAGGCTAATTATTCCAGATATCAACGCTTTTATGAATGCAATGAGTACTAAGCTTTGGATTTTTGCTAAGATTTTTATTCCTCTAATATTATGCTCCTTTATTACTTTTTTGGTTCATTTTAAATTTTCATCATTACCAACAAGTGGCGATAAAAACATAAATAAAATTATATTTTCTTCTATAACCTGCTCAATTCTATTAAATATATTTTACATAAGTCACTCCAGACTTGATAACGACATGTCCCACGAATTTATTTCTTTATTAGTATTTTTCGGAGCATATATACCATCACTTTCTATAGGTTCATTTTTTCACTCAATATTTAAAAATATTAAGCTAAAACTTTATACATCTATATTTTCTTTATTCAATATAATACTTGTCGTTTATGTATTAATTCTTACAGATCTAAATAATGAAAATATACTTGTTTTTTTAGCAATTTCTAATTTCATCGCACTAGTAAATATTTATTTAATCAACTATAAAAAAACATTTAAAACTAAAGATGAAAACATTGATTTAAATTCTTATGTAAATCCTTATCAGTACATTCAATCTGGGATTAATATTCCTGAACTTCAATATAAAGTTATATCATTTATAGATGATAACCATGATATTCTATTTGAGCTTAAAGGGGAATCTAACATTGGAAAAACAAGATTTATCAGAGAATTTATTAAAGCAAATAATTCTAAGTATGAATTTTTTTATGGAGATTTTGATGAATTCAATGAGGGTCAAATAATAATGTATGAGCCGTTTTATCAGGCATTTTGTCAATCAAGAGAATGGGATGATGGTGAAAATTTTCAACTTCCCGAAACATTTTTTAATGATCGGTCAAAAACGTTTGAAAGTATCAAAAAGGCAACAGAAATTGCTTCAAGTTTTTCACCTATTGACATTGCTCAAATAGTTTCTATAGAAAATAATGATGGATTATCTACTAATGAAATTTCCAGTGAGTTAGTTGAAATATTAGAAAAAAAATATGATAAGAAAATTATACTTTTCTTAGATGATTATCAGTTTGTAGATTCTGTTACAAATGAATTATTGGTAGAGTTTATTAAAAAAATTAAGAAAAAGGGAGTTAGATCTTCAAAATTCAAAATAATTATTTCACTTTCCCATGACGGAACATACTCTAAAAACGATGAGTTTGAACAATGTTATAAAGATTTAAAAAATGCAATATCTAATAGAGAAACTGAGTTTAAATTAGTTTCAACTGACAGCGAACAATTTCTTAAAGCATTATTTAATAATGGTGGATTTAAGTACTTTGGGAACGAGAAGATTTATTTTTCTAAAAACTTAAGAGATCATATAAAATTTCAAATTGATGAACTAGATCAATCATTTAGCCCAGGCAACTTATTGTATTACATACAAGCCCTTAAAAATAATAATTTTGTGAGTTTTGATGGGTTGACCGTAAGATTAACAAAAACACCTGATGAATCATTTTCTTTTACAGATTCAAAAGATGAGTTAATGAAATCAAAATTTCAGGCTTTAAATGATGAAGAGAAAAAAGTTCTCGAATCTGCTGCACATATTGGTTTTAAGTTTGACGCATCTATTATTAGTCATATTTGGAAAATTGATCTCATACATATTTTGTCAATTCTTGAAAAAATTGAAGAATATGGACTAATTGAAGATGATATATACAATGATAATATATATTCATTTACCAATAAAAATTTTCATAGATGGTTAAGATCTAATCACAAAAAACAAAACTCAAATGATCATAATCAAAAGGTCATAGAGTTTCAAAAAAGAATTATTGATTCAATAACAGTAAAAGGAGATGAATTCATAAATGATTTGCAAATAGATATTTTAAAATCAATTACAGACAGATGTAATATATTTTTAAAAATAGATGAGATAAAAATTCATGCATTGAAATTTAATATTATTACATCGAAAAAATTAGCATTCCAGAATAAACTAAAAATGAGTATTAATTATCTATTAAAGATTGAGCCATTATTAGATTATTTAAATGAAACTCACACTGATTATTTATTAGAAATTTTAGGCCGTATAATTGAGCTAGAGGAAAGTTTATTGAATATTGATTATGAGGGAGAATATAACCCAGATCATTTTTATGAAAAACTTTTTGATAGACTTTTAATTTGCTCTGAAAAATCAAAAAAATCAAAAGTTGCAATATTGTATTTAAGAGATATGGCTTTTAGTTCCAAATTGGAAGAAAATATTAAAATTAATCCAAATAAAATTAATTCTCGTGAGTTAAAGTTTAATGATTATAAGTTGTCAATTGCTGATGAGGATCAGCTAAGGATAGATTTTTATAAATCAATTTTGCATAAAGAAGATTCTAGCTTAGTCCTTTACAGTTTAAAAAAATCAGCAAAAGCTAGAAATAATTTGACACTTTATGAAGATATAACTTTAGAGCTCTGTGGTGAATTAAAAATAAATAATAATTATGGAGAGCTTTTTAATCAAATTAGCGAGTGTATAATTCTTGAAAAAACCGGAGATTTTTCGTCTTTAAAATCTAATTCACTTGATTCTTTTGAAGATATTATTAATAGTATAAACAGTATACTATTAAATAATTCAATTAGTTTTAAAAAGGCAAAAACATTAATAAAAATTATCCTTTTTTACTGTGAATTTTATAGTCACGACACAAAATTTGATAATGTTATATCATTATGTACTATTAATGAGTCATTATGCTTAAACATTGGGAATAAAAAAGCTCTTTATTCAACATGGAATTATCTTGGCATTGCACATATCAAATTAAATAACATTGACTTATCTATTTCAGTTTTCAAAAAATATTTTGACAACTTGATTAATGAGGGTAATAAAAAGGAAGATTTTATCTTTCCAATCCAGGGCATAATAAAATGCTGCCAGTTGAAAAATGATTATAAATTATATTATGAAGTTAAAGAAGTTTTGTATGAAAATTTGAAATACATTTCAAGTAGTATGAGCAGTAAGAGTCTTAACTCAAGTTTATTTGAAAAAGATCAATCCTTAGATGATTTTATAAAAACGATTCCTGAAAACAAAATATCAACTAATAAAAATAAAAAAATCAAAATTAGTTCAGACCTTTCAATTAATGTGTTTAAAATATTATACTGTATTTCACTTTCTGATGGTCACGTCGATGAAAGTGAGTTATATGACTTGAAAGAAAGTGTAAGTGCAATTAATCATTCGTTAGGCCAAAAAAATGAATTTTCATTAAGTAGGAATAAAGAGCTTTTATCAAAATTAAAGAAAATCAAAAAGGAAGATATTTCTGTTGAATTTGAAAAAATATGCAAAGTATTAGTAGATGGTAATGAGAAGTTTACTTTAAAATGTATTTATAATTTTTGTTATGATATTTTAATGGCAGATGGTATAGTTGACGAGGCTGAAGAAGAACTATTAAGTATTGCAAAAAAATATTTTATTAAATGAAAAAGTTTTTTTTTACAATTATACTTGTATTGATAAGTACAAGGATAAATTCGCAGACAATTTTAAATACAGAAAAATTATTGTCTGAAGTTGATAGCACGTTTGTAACTGCAATTAGTTTTGAGGGAGATTTTCAATCTGGAAATATTGACTTAGTAGATGTAGGCCTCTCAATTCAAATCGGTAAAAAGGTTAATAAATCAATTTATAGATTAATCATTGGGTATCAACATCAAAGTGAGGACAATGAGATTTTATCTAATGATGTTTCAGGCCAACTTAGATATAATTACACAATTAATAAAAATTCAATCTTTACTTTTTTTCAATTTCAAAATGCAAAATCACTATTAATGAAACACAGATATTTAATTGGATTGGGTTATAGACAAAATATTTTTAGTAAAAATGGTCAATATTTGGATTTGTCATATGGATTATTTCATGAAAATGAATTATATAATAACAATATAGGTGAAATCAAAGTAAATAATTTAAGACATAGTGTAAGTCTTTTCTTTAAAGTTGATTTAGAAAAAAATATTTTTCTTAACAATAGTTTATATCTTCAATACAATACTTCAGATTTAAAAGATTATAGATCATTTTTTGAACCAAGAATATACTTTGAGTTTGAAAAGTTCAATATGTATCTTTCTTCAAGAAATAGATTCCATTCAAAACCTTATGTGGATATTAAAAGAAATGATAATGAAATATTGGTAGGATTTGAAATAGGACTCAATTAAATATCAAGACTCAATCCAATTCCCATAACTTCTCTAACCTGAAGTCTTTTTATTGAATTGTCATCATAGATGAACTGGAATATAAGATTAGTTGTTAGATATTTATTAACTTTCATTATAGTAGTTATGGTATAATCTAGGTCAATATTTCCAGGATTTTCAAGGTAATCTGAATATAGACTCAATCTATTCTCAAGCTCAACATTCTCTAATAATTGAACTTTAAAGTATGAACTCAAAGAAGCACCTAGTTCAAATCGGTTATTTTTACCTTTTTTTACACCAAAATAAGTTTTCCCGTCAGATAAATTTTGTGTAAAATCTTTGTTGACAAGAATTAATCTTCCTGTAATAGGAGCAAAGTTAACCCATAAATCTTTTGTTTTTCTCCAGTATAATCCAACACCAATTTGTAAGTATGCTGGTGAAAAAAATCTACTTAGTTCAGTTTTTGTTTCCTCACCTCCAGAATTGCTATATCTAAATCCTTTTGTCCATTGAGTTTTAAAATTTACGAATGATGAATAGCTCCAATTTCCAATAAGGTTATTTGTAAATTTTTTACCTAAAAGAGAATTAATTTCAATTCTATCATCAGTTTTTTTGATAAACTTTGAACCGCCTATACTATTTAGCCCGTAAGCTGAAATAAGTTTAGTATCCCAGTTCCATCCATTATTTTCAAAGTTGAAATCATAATCTATTTTAATAGTCCCAGATATACTAGTTTGCCCACCAGCTGTCCAATAACTGTAACTAGACTGATTTCCTAGAAAAGTAAACTTTCCAGATTTTACCCAATTGGATTTTAATTCAATAGAGTCAGACTCCTTCTGTTCTTGGCCGAAAGAAATTAGAGGAAAGAGGACTAATAGTAAAATTAGTTTCTTCATTTTTTCTTTTTAAAAATAGGAACAGATGAGCATGCCTCGCCAAACATTAATGATTTTACTTTGTTCTGTATTTTATCAATTATTAAAGAATAATAATAATTTTTGTTGGCCAAATTAGAACATCCTTTAACTACTACAGATTTTTCCTTAAATTCATTCACATCAATATTTTGAATTGATTTTATGATTGAAAAATTATTGAAATCTTCAACAGTTCCAATAAAATTACTTATTTCATTTACTTTTAGTCTAGAGGAAATTAAAAGATATGCCCAGTGAGGTATTATTGCATTGTTGGAGCATTGTATTAGCACAAGATAATTTCTATATTGATCCCAATCGTGATTATCAATTTGATCTCTGAAGTCCTTTTCAACTAAAATTAATTCATCTTTAAGCCAGGGTTTTAGATCAAAAACAACTGTTTTTAGATTTGGGATAAATTCATCAAAATCAATTGTTACTAGTGAACTTTCTGAAACTCTATTTTTTATTTCATGAGACATTATAGAAATCCTAGCTCAAGTTTAGCTTCTTCACTCATCAAATCCCTAGACCAAGGTGGATCAAATGTCATTTCTACATCAGCACTCTTAACTCCTTCAATTGATGCAACTTTATCTTTTACTTCTTGTGGAAGACTTTCGGCAACTGGACAATTAGGCGTTGTCAGAGTCATCAAAATTTTAACATCGTTATCTTCGTTTAAGAATACGTCGTAAATTAATCCAAGTTCATATATATCTACAGGAATTTCGGGGTCATAAATTGTTTTAAGTACTTTAACCACAGTTTCTCCAAGTTCTTTTGGATCTATCATATTTTATTTTATAATTAATTTAATTTACTGTATGCCAATGCATAAAATTTTATTTGTTTTAACATAGATGATAGTCCGTTTGCTCTGTTAGGAGATAAATGCTCTTTAAGTCCAATTTGGTCAATAAAACTCAAATCAGCATTTAAAATTTCATTGGGTTTTCTATCATTTAAAACACTGAGTAAAATTGCTACTATTCCCTTGCTAATTATTGCATCACTATCAGCCTGAAAATTTATTAATTCATTTTCATAGCTTGCCTTAAGCCAAACTTTACTTTGACAACCTTTTATTAAATTATCTTCAACCTTAAATTTAGTATCCATTGGCGAAAGATTTTTAGATAAATCAATTAAATATTGATATTTCTCAGTCCAATCTTCCATAAAAGAGAAATCATCTACTAAACTTTGTCCTTTCTCTGAAATTGTCATGATATTCAAAGATACAAATTAGCTTAACATTTGTTTTGCAAATGTTATTGCCTTAATTAATTCATCAATCTCTTCAATTGTATTTATAAATGAGAAGGAAGTTCTAACTGTACCTGATATTTTAAAATGATCCATAATGGGTTGGGCACAGTGCTGTCCAGTTCTAACTGCTATTCCAAATTTATCAAGTATAGAACCTATATCATATGCATGAAGTCCTTCTATATTAAATGAAATTACTGATGTTTTGTTAGATGTATCACCATAAATTATCATTCCATCAATTTTTTTAAGTTTTTCTGTTGCGTACTCAAGTAAATAGTCTTCATACTTTTTAATATTATCTAGTCCAATATTATTCAAATAATCTAATGCATATCCAAATGCAATTGCACCTGATATATTAGGTGTGCCAGCTTCAAACTTGTGTGGTAAATCTGCATAAGTAGTTTTTTCAAATGTTACATCTGAAATCATTTCACCACCACCCATATAAGGTGGGATAAGATCTAATAATTCTTTCTTTCCGTATAAAAATCCAATTCCTGTTGGTCCACATAATTTATGCGCTGATGCTGTGAAAAAATCTACATCAAGTTTTTGTAAATCAATGTCAAAATGAGCGGAACTTTGAGCGCCATCAATTAAAACTACAGCTCCATTTTTATGAGCAATTTCTATGATTTTTTCAATGGGATTAATTACTCCGAGTGCATTAGAAACATGATTTACAAATACTAGTTTAGTTTTATCTGAAATTAAGTTCTCAAAAACTTTTAAATCTAATTCACCATTTTCTTTTAAAGGGATAACTTTTAGTTTAGCATTGTTTTTTTTTGTCATCATTTGCCATGGGACAATGTTTGAATGATGCTCAAGACCTGATACTATAATTTCATCACCACTTTTTAAAATATCAGTATATCCGTTAGCAACAATATT
>MDTE01047636.1_pt1 | contig 10235 bp, 11 predicted proteins | sample 811231 | NCBI WGS metagenome assembly MDTE01 (sample SAMN05326651, study PRJNA326480) | marine metagenome | isolation source: seawater | place: Indian Ocean: Red Sea | collected 2010 | reverse complement strand
ATGCGCTGCAGATCGATGGCGAGACGCATCCCGGCATCCCCGACCTCGATGCGGCTTCGAGGCACACGATTGCGTTGCGCTGCGTGAGCCCGAACGATCTGGATGCGTCGCGGCGTCTGGTTTCTCACGCGCGGGATCGTGGGTCGACATCACTTCTGGTCGACGGACACCATCTTGCGTTTGCGCCGGTGTGCTCTGCCTGCGATCGCTGGTTCAACCCGCTCACGCCCGTGCATTTCAAGACGGCCTGTGCGGACTGCGGCGGCGCAGGATGTGATGCGTGCGGCTAGACAGGGCCGCATCCCGAGGCGGCAGCGACGCGCTTCGGCGGGTTGACGTTGCCCGGGTTCCTCGACCTGAGCATTGAATGCGGCACGGGACCGTCTTGCGCATGCCGAAGAGGTAAAGGGCGCACGCCGCCTCTTCGAGTCGCTCGAAGCGCGCCTGGACGCGCTGCGGACCGCCGGGCTCGGCTACCTCTCGCTGTCGCGCCCGGCGCCGTCCCTGTCGCGGGGCGAAGGGCGGCGGATCCGCCTGGCGGTGTCGCTGGTCAGTGCGCTCGACGGCGTTGTCCACGTTCTGGACGAGCCGACAGTCGGGCTGCTCGCGAAGGATGTCACCCGACTGGCCGGGCGGGTTGCATTGGCCAAGGTCGTCGCGAGCGACATGACCGGGCTTGCGATCCTCATGGATGAACCGTCGCGTGGGATGCACCCTGGTGAAGTCGTTAGGTTGAACGGCGTGCTGCGGTAGCTCATCGAGCTTGGGAACACCGCAGTGGTCGTGGAACACGACCCGGATGTGATCATGGAGGCGGATCACGTCATCGACGTCGGGCCGGGCGCCGGCGCGGACGGAGGGCGGATTGTGGCAAAGGGTACACCTGAGGCCGTCGCCGCAACGGATACCGCGACCGGCCGCGCGCTGTCGGAACGCGCGGAAGGCGCCATCTCGCACGAGCGGACGCCCGCGGCTTGGATCGAACTGACCGGCGCGCGCGAGCACACCCTGCGTGTCGATCGTGTGGCGCTGCCGCTCGGCGTGCTGGCGGGTGTGTGTGGCGTGTCAGGGTCAGGCAAGAGCACCCTCATCATGGATACGCTCGCGCGTCACATCGCGCCCCGCAAACACTCGACGTCCGTCGCGCAGGAGGTTGTCGAACCCGGCAGGTTCGATTCCATCACGGGAGCGCCCGAGCGATGTGTCGAGGTGACGCAGGCGCGGGCCGGCATTGCGTCCCCGCTCAGGTTCCTGGGCCTCGATCGCGCCTTCCAGCGGATCTACTTCAACTCTGAAGATGCCGTCGCGCTGGGACTCGCGGAGCGTGTTGCGGAACGCTGCCCGGCGTGCGCTGGAGAAGGCGTCATCCGCATCGACCTCGACTTTCTCGCGGCCGACACGAGTGTGTGCGAGGCCTGCGGCGGCACGGGCCTGCCGGCCGATCTCGACAGGTTGCGTCTGCGCGGCGCCGCACTTGGAGACCTGATCATGGGAACCGCCGCCGAGGCGCTCGAACTGTGGGGTGACGAGGGCAAGGTGGCGCGGACGCTCCGGGCGCTCGACGACGTCGAGCTTGGCTATTTCAGACTCCAGCAACCGGGGCGCTCCCTGTCGGGCGGAGAGGCGCAGCGCCTGAAGCTCGCAAGGGAACTCGCTGGGAAGGTGAAGCCGGAAACCCCGTTCCTGCTCGACGAGCCGACAGCCGGTCTGCATCTCGAGGACGTGGGACGCCTGATGGCGGCGCTGCAGCGTCTGGTCGAGGGCGGAGCACGCGTGTTGTTGGTCGAGCACCACGTTGACGTACTTGCCGCCTGCGATTACCTGATCGAAATGGGTTCCGGGGCGGGGCCGGACGGAGGTCGGATCATTGCGGCAGGTACACCGGCGCAGGTTGCGCGGCGCGCGACACCAACCGCGCCGTTCCTGGCGGAGAGGCTGCGCTGATGCAGACGCTGCTCCTGGCCGACCCCTCGCCGTGCCTGCGCAGGCTCGTGCTCCGCGACGTGCCCGATGCGGACGAGACCGAACTGGCGGAGCTCGACGACCTGGTGGAACGGGATCCGCTGGTCGCCGGACTGACGGTCCTGCAGCACGAAAACGGCGCGTGGCGGGCTGGCGACGGAGCGTGGCGAGCGGTGTGGGACCCGGTTCGCATGACGTCGCTCGCGTTGTTTCGGCTTGGGTTCCTTGGGTTTGACGCATCGTTTGGCCCGGTCCGGCGCGGTGCCGAGTTCATCTTCTCGCTGCAGCGTGACGACGGCTCCTGGGACGTGTCGGATCAGGCGGACGGCGAGGCGGTGGATCGAGCGCCGCTCCAGGTGGCCCTGCCGCTGCGCGGGCTTGCGGCCTGCGGATACGCGCAGGACCCGCGCGCGGAACGCTCCTTTGCCTGGATCGATTCGGAACGCCTTGAGGATGGCGCGTGGCCGACCGGTTATGCCAGAGGTAATCTGCGCAAGGTTGCCGGCTACCGGAAGATGGCCCATTCCGAATGGGGGTGCAGATCGAACACGACCGGCGTATTGCAGTGCCTGACCCTGCATCCCGAACGGGCGCAGTCGCCAGCGGCGCGACGGGCGCTCGACCTGCTGTTCGGTCGCGAGACACGGGAGGCCCACGCCTTTGGCTTCGAGACGGCAAGACTGCTCGGCGCCGAGCCTGCGACGGGAATGCTGACGTTCTTTGCACGTTTCGACGTCGCACTGATGCTCGATCTCGCAGGTCGGGTTGGGGCGGATCGCACTGATCCCAGGATCGCGGACGCGGTCGCGATTGCAGAGTCGCTGCGCGGCGAGTTCGGACTGTGGCGCTATGCCCCGCGGCCGGAGTGCAGCCGCTGGATCACGTTTGACGTGCCGCGCTCGCTGGCGCGGTTCGAGCGGCTCGCGGGCGAGGGGGGGCGGAAATGGGTGAGCGCTGAACCGAGAACTCCGTTTGCACCCTGCCGGCAGAAGCCGGCGCGATTCTGATGCGGCTCTTCGTCGGAATTGCGCCGGATGCGGCGACGCGCGACGTGTTCGCCCGTTACATGGCCGGCTACCTGGCAGATCGCGTGCGGAGCCCGGTCCTCCCCGCCAATCTGCACGCAACCGTGCGATTCATTGGCGAGGTTCCCGCGACGCTGCTTCCCGAAATCAGGGACGCGCTTGCTGAAATCCGCGCAGGCGCGCCGACGATGACAGTTGAGGCGATTGCCGCGTTCCCCCAGCGCAAACCGCACACGGTTGTCGGACTGCTCGCGCGGGACCCGCACCTCGCCGGGTTGGTCGGGGCGGTGGGTGCCGCGCTCGATCCCATGGTTCCGGCGGGCGACGCGCGGCCGTACATCGGGCACGTGACGCTCGCCAGGGTCGAGCGCCGGCACCTTGCTCGGCTGGGTGAACTGAGGAATCTCGAAGCATCCTGGAAGCCCCGGACCTTCGAACTGTTCGAGAGCCGGCGCGTGGGGGATGCGCTGAGCTACGAGTCCCTTCTGTCGGTTCCGTTTGTGGGCTGAGCGGCCCGTCTGCGATACTGCGCGGTGCCGGGCCGCGCCTCCTTCTCCGCGGCCATTTGGGAGCCATGAGCGACACGAGCGATAAGGAAGGCAAGCGACCTTCGATCGCCGAGCTTGCGCTGCCGTCCATTCTGGGCAACCTGCTCTTCGCCATCGTCGGGATGGTGCAGACCAAGTTCGTCGGTGAACTCGGCGCCGAGTCGCTGGCGGCAGTCAATGTCGGCCAGCGCATGTTCTTCGCGCTCCAGGCGGTGATGATGGCCGTGAGCGCGGGCACGACGGCGCTCGTGGCGCGGGCCTGGGGCGCCGAAGACTACGCGGAGGCGAGCCGCGTCACGATGGCAAGCCTGCTGCTGGCGTGCTCGTTTGGTCTGCTGCTGACGATTCCGGGGATCGTCTTCGCGCAAGACGTTGCGTCGATCTTCGGGCTCTCGGAACGTTCGGTCGAACTCGCCGGCGAGTACATCTTCTGGCTCTCGGTCTTCAACGTGGCGTTCGGCGTCAACTTCATCATCGGTGCGGCATTGCGCGCCGCCGGGGACGCATGGACCCCACTCTGGATTGGCGTGGGGGTGAACATCATCAACCTCGCCGCGCTCTATCTGCTGGTTCCCGGCGGGTTCGGGTTTCCGGCAATGGGGGCACCCGGTGCTGCCCTCGCGGCCGGCATCGCGTTTGCGATCGGCAGCGTGGTGATGACCGTGATGTGGCTGAAGCAGCTTTTTGTCGTCAGGTACGTCGCGAGCGGCTGGTTTCGCCGCGAGCGCTTTCTGCGTCTGCTGGACGTGGGCTATCCGGCGGCGGTCGAGATGATGGTGTTTCAGGCGGGTTTCGTCGTCTTCTTCATGCTGGTTGGTCGTTACTACGGCACCGAGGCATTTGCAGCCTACGGGGTTGGCGCCATGATCCTGTCGCTCTGCATGGTCGTCGGCTTCGGGTTTTCGATCGCGGGTTCCACTCTGGTCGGTCAGCACCTGGGCGCCGAGGACTACGACGGCGCGGTTCGCGCGGGATGGAAGGCCATGGGCTACGCGGCGGTCGCGATGGGCGCGATCGGCTGGTCCATGGCCCTCTCGGCCGAGGAACTGGCGCGGTTCTTCGTGGACGATGATCCCCGGACGATCGAGCTGACGGCTGCGATGGTCACGATCATGGGGATCTCGACGCCGCTGCTCGCTGCGGAGTTTGCAATTGGCGGGGCGCTGCGCGGCGCGGGAGATACCCGCTTTCCGCTGATTGCCACGATCATTGGCCTGCTGGGTGTCCGCGTGACGCTTGCCGCGGTGTTTACGTTCACCGGCATGCCAGTCGAGTGGGTGTACGCGACGATGGTCGGCGATTATGTGGTCAAGGCAGGCATGCTGCTGTGGCGCTTCCACTCCGGTCGGTGGAAGCGCGTGCTGACGAACAAGGCGTTGGCCTCGGGGTAGCCCCCTGGGCCAGTCCCATGGGTTGCCATGCGCGACGCGGGGTAGCGCGTCACGCGACTCCATCAGGCAGTGCTGCTCAGGCCGTGCCACAGGCGTAGGGTTGGGGCGTCAGTTGGCTGGACCCTGCCCATGCGGACCACCGCGCCGCTCGCGTTGCTGTTGGCCGGTTGTGGATCGACCACACGGATTCGTCGAAACCGTCAGCGAGCGGGATATCCCGACAGTGAGCATTGTGGGGAAAGACGATGGGATGTTCCCTCCGGCGCTGTCAGGCGCTGCTTTTGCAGGGCGCCGGCAGCAGACTGACCCGCGTTTGACGGTGATCGTGTGATGGTGTGCGAGCCGTGGTGGACTCGGAGACTGGGCAATCGACACGAACTGGGAACAGCAGGGGCGCCTGCCCGACCGGTTGGATGATCTCATGCAGCCCGGACTGCTGCCGAAGATGCGTGTGGACCCCGTGACCAACACGCTCTACGAGTACGCGGCCGAGCGGGAGCGCTATCGGCTGTGCGCGGTGTTCGCGATGAAGACGAAGTCCAACGTCCCCGCGGGGACCTGGGATCATCCGGCGGGGCGCCACTGCTTCGAACTCGCGCCCAAGAGAAGAGGGATGGCCTACCCGGGACGTTAGCCGTTCAAGCGCGGCGGGAGGAGGCGGAAGGTGTCCGCGCTACTGTGCGAGCAGCGTCTCGACTTCCTGCGCGGGATCGACCGCACGCATCAGGCCTCCCAGAACCGCGACACCTGCGGCACCCGCCGCAAAACAGGAGCCCACACGGCCGCCGGTGATGCCCCCAAGGGCGTAGACGGCGAGGGGCGTCGCTTCGCACAGACGGGCGAGGGCGCCGAGGCCAACTCCGCTGCCGTCCCCGCTCGAGGGATCGAACACAGGCGAATAGATGACGCTGCCGATCCCGGCTGCCTCGGCCCGGCCCGCTGCTTCAGATGAATGGACCGCCGCGAAACGGGCAAGCCCCGGGTTGGAGCCGGGGCTGATCCGGTGTTCCGGGTAGTGGAGGCCGTTGTAGTCGAACTCCGTTGCAATGCGTTCGGCGGTGGGCCAGTTCGAGCCGTTCAGGATGAGCAGCGTGTTCTTTGCGACGTCCCGCGCTTCGGCGGCTGCCTGCTCGAACTCCGCCTCGCCGAGTGAGTGCGCACGGATCTGCAGGGCCACCTCGCCGTTCCCGACCGCGTCAACCGCACTGATGAAGCTCAGCCAGCCGTCGTGACTCTCCGCGAAGTCGAGGTCCGCGATGGCGATGAGCCGGATCACAGGTTGCGGCCCCCGCGCGTGAGGTCAACCTGCCGGGCGGGTATGGCGTGAGGTCGGATTGCATCATCGTTGATGACCTGTGTATGGCCTGTCTTCATAGCAGCTCCACCTGTTCAGGCCGGCGGCTTGTCAGGGAGGATTCCGTCTTGCCGCAGCGCCTCAATACGATCGTTGGGCCAGTCGAGCCAGTCTCGCAGGACCTCCGCATTGTCTGCCCCCAAACGGCGGCACGGTGTCCAGTCGTCCGGTGAGATGCCCTCCATCTTGATCGGGTTGCCGGGAACCGGCGTGTCATGCTCGAGGGGTACGAAGAAGCCACGCGCCTGAATCTGCTCGTCGGCCGTCATGTCGGGTGTCGTGTAGACAGGTCCCGCGGATACTCCGGCCGACTGGAGCCGGTTTGCCGCCTCTCCCTTGGTCATGCTGCCGGTCCATGCGGCAATTGCGGCTTCGATCGTGTCCTGTTGCGCACGTCGGTCCTCGAGCGGCATGTCCGCGTCGAGGCCCGGAACAACGGTCGTCAGGCCCCTCCACTCTTCGTCGTTGGCGCACGCGACGGCCACCCAGTTGTCGGGTCCCTGGCACCGGAACACGCCGTGTGGCGCCATGCCCGGGTGGCGATTGCCAACTGGCTGGATTGGCTCGCCAAGCTGATGGGCAATCAGCCATGGGCCCGAGAACGCGACGCCGGACTCGTGCAGGGACAGTTCCACCACGGATCCCTGACCGGTTTCCTCGCGTTCGCGCAGCGCCGTCAGCATGGCCGTCGTCGCGCACATGCCTGAGGTCGGGTCCATCAGGGCCATTGCCGTGTTGCGCGGCTCGTCCGTGCTGTAGCCCATCACGTTGGTGATTCCCGACATCGGCTCGACGCTCGGGCCGAATGCCACCCACTCCGAATAGGGTCCGGAGGCGCCAAACCCCGGCATCGTCACGTAGATGACCCTCGGGTTGTCCTGGCGGAGGACGTCCGCGCCCAGGCCGAGCGACGGCATGGCGCGGGCGCTGAAGTTCTCGATCACGATATCGACCACGCCAACGAGCGCCAGGAACAGCGCTTTGCCGTCAGCGTGTTTCAGGTCGATGCAGACACTGCGGTTGTTGCGATGCAGCTTCACGAAGATCGCGTTTGCGTTCCACGGCTCGGGTCCGGGCTCGCCGCCGACCCATCCACCGATCGGATCGCCGATGGGGACGCGCAGACCGCGGCCCTCGGCACGCTCGATTTTGACCACCTCCGCGCCGAGATCGGACAGCGTTCGCACGGACAGCGGTCCCGCCCAAACATGGGTGAGATCGAGGATGCGGATTCCCGCCAGCGGCCCGTCAGCCATCGAAGCCTCCTGCGGGCGCGGGCGCGGCAAGTTCCCGGTCGGGCCAGCGCGCCCGATCCATCCGAAACGGTGGGTTGGGGGTCTTGAGCGTTTGTTCGCCGAACGCAATCGACTGCCAGAACCCCCTGCCTGCGAGGTGGTCGTCTGCAAGTACCTCGTCGAATGTCTGCACGATACCGGCCGGAATGCGGGCCTCATTGGCGCGTTCCCGGAGCGTCACCTTGGGTACGTCGGCAATCGCCTCGCTGATGGCCGCGTGCAGCGCGTCGCGGTGCTCCATGCGGTCCCCGTTGTTGGCAAAACGCGGGTCGAGCGCAAGCTCCGGCCGCTGCAGGAACGCGAGGAACGGGTCCCAGAACGTGGGCACGATGTTGACGTAGATCCAGCCGTCCAGGCACCGAAACAGGTTGGTCGGGACGACGGACCAGAAGTCGTTCCCGTGTCGCGAGCGAATCTTGCCGGCGCAGTGCCACATGACCGTGGTGAACTGGCTCAGCGCGAGGAGCACTTCCAGCATCCCGACGTCGATGTCGTTGCGCTTTCCGGCAAGCCGGTTGGCGTTGATGGCCGTATAGGTGAAGTTGGCGGCCTGGAACTCCGTGTAGTGCCCGGGAAGGCTGAGGGGTTCGCGCCCCTCGTCGCCCATGAGGTTTGTGTAACCGCCCATTGCGAGCAATGTCGACGGCGTCGCGTGCCAGTTGCGCTTGGGTCCGGTTCGACCGAACGGCGTGATCGTCGCCTTGACCGGCGAGGTCCACTGCTCGAAGCCCCATTCGGCGACCGCGTCGGCACTCGCCGTTTCGAGCACCACGACGTCGGCGCGCGCGGCAAGCTTCGCCACGACCGCTCGTGGCTGAGGCGACAGGCGTTTCTTGCCGGCATGCAGGTACAGGTCGCTGGCGGTCTGACTGACCCATCCGGGGGTGGGCGTTTCGGGTTCGATGCGCACCACTTCGTGACCCGCCTGGGCGAAGAGTCGCCCGCACCAACCGGCCGCAAAGCCGCCAATCTCGAGCACACGGTCCATCAGTCGTCTCGCAGCCCCAGGCCGTACGGATGCGCCCAGGTCAGCCCCTCCGCGGTGCTTGCCTTGGGTCGGTATTCGCATCCGATCCATCCGCCGTAGCCCGTTTCGTCGACGACGTTGAAGAGATACGGCAGATTGACTTCGCCGTGCTGCGGCTCGTGGCGTCCTGGGACGCTCGAGAACTGCAGGTGACCGATCGCGTCAAAGTGGCGACGCAGTCCGGCGGCGAGGTTTCCCTCGGTGATCTGCAGGTGATAGAAGTCGAACTGCAGCTTGAGATTGTCGAGCCCCGCGGCCTCGATGATGCGGACTGCCGCGTCGCTCGTCGCGTACAGATAACCGGGCGTGTCCTCGAAGTTGAGCGGCTCCAGCAGCAGCGTGATACCTGCGCTGGCTGCCTCCGGCGCGACCTTCCGCAGGTTGTCGATCAGTGTCGCTTCACATTCGGCCGGCGAAGCGCCAGCGGGAACGACGCCTGCCATGACGTGGACAAGACTGACCCCGAGGCGTCGGGCGTAGTCGAGGGACGCTTCGAAGCCTTCCCGGAATTCCCGTTCGCGTCCGGGCATTGCGCCGAGACCCCGCTCGCCCGCGGGCGCGTCGCCAAGCGGTGTGTTGAGGAGCAGGTATTTGAGCCCGGTGGACTCGAGGGCATGGGCGAGTTCGTTGGCGTCCAGGTTGTAGGGAAATAGCAACTCGATGGCGCGGAAGCCGTCCAGCCGCGCCTGTTCGAAGCGGTCGGGCACTTCGAACTCGGGGTACATGGTCGTCAGATTGGCAGCGAAACGGGGCATGGCGGGAAGTTTTCTGCGAGTGTAACACCCGCGTTCGGTGCACCGCGGCGCCCGTGCCGGGGCTGCCCCCTAGCCCCTGCCGAGCGGACCGCGGTGGGCGTTGGACGCGAATTCCCCGTGGAGTGTCGGTCGTGGGGAATTCCACGGTCCGGGAACTGTCTATATACTCGCGTGCTGCATTGCGGCCGGCTTGCCCGGCTGACGCAAACGGGCTTCGATTCGAGCCGTTGGTCAGCCCACGCCGATCGAGAGGGGGCGAAACGATGAACGCCGCAATGCCGAGATGAGGTCTTTCTTCCCATGAAACCCAAGTACCTGTGCTGGATTCTCGGGCTTGCACTCCTGTTGGGGATTGCAGGCTGCGATGACGACGACAGCAGTCCCAATACAACCACGCCGCCCGTGGAAGAGGAGGAGCCGGCCACTCCGGTGACGCCGAGCCCGGCGCTCGTCCGTCTGCTGCATGCGGTTGTGGATGCCCCGGTGTTGTTTCCGCGTATTGACGAATTCGTCGTCGGTGGGGCGGCCTATGGTCAGGCAAGTTCATCCTTTCAGTTCGATGACAACGACACACGAACGGTCGAGATCCTCTACGAGGGGACGGAATCTGAGCCGGTTGTGCTCATGGATGGCATCAGCCTGCCGATTGGCGATGACCGTGAGGTGTACGTGCTCGTATACGGTCGTTTCGACGACCCGCAGGTCGCGATCATCGACAACCCGTCGTTCAGCCTTCCGACCGACGACGACGGGAACGTACTCGACGAGAATGCGGTCGACGTCCAGTTTGTCGGGGGCTTCTTCCAATACGATGAGGTCGACGTCTACCTGACGGAGGCGGCGACGGATATAGCGACGGTTGGTCCGACTGTCACCTT
>MDTE01029243.1_pt1 | contig 10235 bp, 9 predicted proteins | sample 811231 | NCBI WGS metagenome assembly MDTE01 (sample SAMN05326651, study PRJNA326480) | marine metagenome | isolation source: seawater | place: Indian Ocean: Red Sea | collected 2010 | reverse complement strand
CCAGCAACGCATGGTCCCATTACACAGGCTATTTGAGTGATTCCCATTGATGAAATACGCGCATTATTATAGAATATCTTTCCGAAATGTCCCTCATCAGGGAAGACTTGATCTTGCAATGGAAGGAAAACACCCGCTGAGTCTACTAGATATATGATTGGAATTTTATTTTCAATGGCTATTTGTTGCGCTCTTAGGGTTTTCTTTAGAGTTACTTCAAAATAAGCTCCAGCCTTAACCGTTGCATCATTAGCTATAATCATACATTCTTTTGTTTTAACTTTTCCTATACCAGTAACAATACCACCTGACGCTATATTGCCATACTCTTTATACATATCATAGGCTGCAAACGTTCCTATTTCAAACAATCGCTCTCCTGAATCAAGTAAATATTTAATTCTTTCTCTACAAGTCATACGTTGTTTATCATGCTGTTTTTGTGCTGCAACCGGTCCCCCTCCTTGGTGAATTAATTCCCTTTTTTCACTAATTTCTGCATTTAATAAATTAAATGAAGATTCATTTTCAACAATATTTTTCCAATTATCAAAGGGAGTTCCTATTATATCTTTATCTTCTATCATACTCACCTATTTTATCATATTTTTCAATTCTTTTATTTATTAATTCATCTGAATTAAATTTTCTTAATTCAACATAATTTCTAATAATAGTTTGCTTTACCTCAGCTGCAGCGCCATCAGGATCAATATGAGCAGAGCCATTAGGTTCTTTTACAATTTCATCAGCAATACCCATTTCATATAAATCATATGAAGTAACCTTCATAGCGTCAGCAGCTTCTTCTGCCCTTTTTGAATCTCTAAACAAAATTGAAGCACATCCTTCTGGAGAAATTACAGAATACCAGGTATTTTCTAAACATATTATTTTATCAGCTAAACCAATACCTAGAGCACCCCCTGAAGCACCCTCTCCAATTACTATTGATATAATTGGAACTTTTAATTGGGACATATCAAGTAAATTCTGAGCTATTGCTTGACCTTGCCCTCTTTCTTCTGCTCCAATACCAGGATATGCACCAGGTGTATCAATAAGAGTTACTATAGGGAGATTAAATTTTTCAGCCAGCTTCATAACTCTTATAGCCTTTCTGTAACCCTCAGGTCTTGGCATCCCAAAATTTCTAAAGACTTTTTCTTTTGTGCCTCTACCTTTTTCTTGGGCGATTATAATAACCTTAATTGTATCTATAATTGCTATTCCAGAAAGAATAGCAGGATCATCAGAAAAGTTTCTATCACCATGCAATTCAAACCAATAATTAGATATTTTTGAGATATAATCTTTAGAGCAAGGTCTCTTAGGATGTCTTGCTAATTGCACCCTTTCCCACCTTGATAAAGATTTATAAATCTCAGTTCTTTTTTCACAAAGTTCATAATTTAATTTTTGTAATGCAGAAGAAACATCTACCCCTGCACTAGTAGAAGATGAATTCAAAGTCTCTATTCTATCCTCTATATCTTTTAAAGGTTTTTCAAATTCTAATATATATTTACTATTATTCATTTAAGCTTTAAATAATGATTTTAAAATTATCTCAATATCAAAGGTTAATGATTGATTTTTAATATAATAACTATTGATTTTATTTTCATCATTACCCTTAAAACGCTTTGTGTTTATAAGATTAATTAATCCAGGTTTTAAAATATTTTTAGGACTTTTATTATTTATATCAATAATGTTACTACCTACAAAACTTATATCCCCATTTAATATATTATAAAAAGATGGAAAGGATCTAATAAAAGTAAATTTTGATTTAATGTAGTACAATTTTATTTTTTGATTTTCTGTTCCCCATATAGATTTTGTTCTTATTTTTTTTGCTAAGAAAACATATAATGGTAAAGTAATTAAAATAAATAAAAATGATAAAATAATATCAAAACATCTTTTAATTAGAATATTACTTCTATCTAACAGAGGTATATCATAAGACATGAGACCAATTCCTGATATTTGCTCTATATTACCTTTACTGATAATTATATTATTATTTCTAGGAATAATTTTAAATAGAAGATTAGTGCCTTTCAGAGCTTTAATTATTTGAAATATTTTATTAGAATTAAAATAATTCTCACGAATAATAATTTCAGTAATTTGATTTTTATTAACTATTTGACGTATATATTTAATTTTTCCTAAAAAATTTTCTATTAATAATTCGTTATGCTCATCAATATAACCAATAATATTAATATTAGTGTAAGGATTTTTTGTTATTTCATTACCAATTTTAATATTATTTAAATCAGCCCCAATAATTAAAGCTCTTCTTTCTACAAAACGTTTAAATGGTTTAACTAAAATAATTTTGTGCAAATATAAAAAATTTATTATAAATCTCCAGAAAACTAGAAATAATAAACTAAGAATAGTAGAAAGAACTAAAACACCCCTTGAGTAAGCAAAAAATGATACCAAGTAGGTAATGGTTGATGAAATCAAAAAAGTAATCAATATTGATAAAAAAATTCTGGTATAGGCCAAATAATTTTGTTTATATATTTGAGTTAATTTACTAGAAATATACCATGATGCTAAAAAATTAACTATTAATGGCCAGTGAGAATACACTTTATGAAAATTAACATTTTCTAAATGTTGATTTGTGTACCATAGATATATTGAAAAAATAAAAGCAATTACTATAAACAAAGAATCAAGAATAGTAGAAAACAAATTATTCACAACCAATTTAAAATATGATAAGCTTTTTCTTATAAGTAAACCAATTTTTACAAAAAAATTAATCATTTTCCAATTAGGGTAATTGTTGGAGTGTTTTTTAAAGTAAATTTCCATTGCATTATAAAAAATATTAACCATATCATATGGCGCGTTTTTAACGCTCTCTCCTTTATAATGCATAATTTCAGTTTCAGGATTATAAATAATATCATATCCTTTATTTTTTATTCTATAACAAAAATCAATATCTTCGCCAAACATAAAAAAGGCTTCATCAAAATAACCTATTTCAGTAATAATATTTTTACGAAACATCATAAAAGCTCCACTTATAGCATCAACTTTATGAAGCTTATCAACATTAAGATATGTAAGGTTATATTTTCCGAAAAACTTACTTTTTGGAAAAATTTTATCGAAAGAAAATAATCTAAATATTGCATTTAATGGAGTTGGGAAAGATCTCTTGCAAGAGTGTTGAATACTGCCATCTGCATTGATAATTTTAGGTCCAATACAGCCAGTATTTTTATTTAACTCTAAATATCTTATTAAACTAGATAAAGTATTTTCATTGATTATCACATCTGGATTTATTAGACATATAAACTCTCCATTAGCTTTTTTTATACCTCTATTTACAGCTTTAGAGAAGCCTTCATTTACATTATTCTCTATTATATGTATATCATTAAATGATTTTTTGATATCCTTAACTGTGCCATCGTGAGAATCGTTATCTATAATTATAATCTCAAATAAATCTTGACTTAAATTAGATCGATAGATTGATCTAATACACTGTTTAATATAATCCTTAACATTGTATGATACTACTACTATAGATAGCTTCATGATATACCCAATATTCTTTTTAATCTAAAAATAGGAACTCGTATAATAGCTTCAAATATTATTTTTTTTGACATTTTAGATTGCCCAATGGTTCTATCATAAAATATAATTGGAATTTCAAATATTTTATAACCCTTATTATGACATAGGCAATTTACCTCTATTTGAAATGAATAACCCTCAGATTTAATTTTATCTATACCAATATTCTTTAGCACTTCAGTTTTTATACATTTAAATCCACTAGTCAAATCATAAACTTTAACACCAGTTATAATTCGAGCATAAATATTCGCTAAATAACTCAATATTAATCTTCTAAGTGGCCAGTTAACAACATTTACTCCTGTTTTATATCTACTGCCAATAACAATATCATTATCATTAATTTTATTTAATAGCCGTAATATATCATCAGGATTATGAGATAAATCTGCATCCATCTGTATAATAAAATTAAATTTATTTTTAATAGCCCAATTAAAACCTAAGCAATAAGCTGACCCTAAACCCAATTTAGATCCTCTATTAATTAAATGTAATTTAGGGTCATTTTCTTGTTTTTTTTCTATAAGTTGTGCGGTTCCATCAGGAGAACCATCATCAATAATAAGTATTTCTAAATTAATTGAAGATTTTAATTCTTTTATTCTATCAATTAAGATAGGAATATTTTGAATTTCATTATAAGTAGGTATAATTATAAGTGCGTTCATTAAAGTATATTAATATAGTGAGATTTTATTATTAAAGTTTTGCACCCTTGCTTTTAAATTCTTTTAATTTTTCAACAATTTCAGAATTATTTAAAGCAAAAATTTCAGCGCATAGAATTGCTGCATTAATCATACCAGATTTACCAACAGACATAGTTGCAACAGGGACTCCTTTAGGCATCTGTACTGTTGATAACAATGAGTCCATACCATCACTTATTCCACCAGGAAGAGGAACTCCTATAACTGGTAATATTGAATGTGCTTTTAAGGCGCCAGCTAAATGAGCAGCCATTCCAGCTGAACCTATTAATATTTTATAACCTTTATCAGGGGCATTTTTTGTAAATTCAGCTACTTGGTCTGGATTTCTGTGTGCAGATATTACGTGAGTTTCTACATTAATATTAAAAAATTCAAAATATTCGTATGAGGCTTCAACATATTTCATGTCATTTTCACTTCCAAGTAATATTGCAACTTTATTATTCATTTTTATCTCCTTATTTTAATCTAAAAAATAGAGTTTATAACGATTGATTCCAATTCTTTTATAGAATTTAATTTACTTTGACCTGGAGCATTAACCATTCCAAATATTATTTTATTTTTTTTATCATTTTTATCTTTTAAAATAAAACTTACCAAAGGTCCGCCTGTTTTATATCCATAATGATTATAGAGGCCATTAAATTTATATATTTTATAATCATTTGTTTCTTTAATTGAAAATTTACTATACTTAGATACCACTTCAATATCATCAATAATTTCATTTATATTACTATCAATTAGATTTAATAAATTAATATTATCTTCACTAACAGATCCAATCAAATCCTTAATTATAAACCATTGATAATTACTATTTTCAGAATAAATATCGCCTCTACCTAACCACAAATACTTTAAATTGTTAGACTCTTCCTGTGCAATTATTTTAAAATCATCCCTAAAATAAAATGATTGATTAAATAATTTGTGTACTAAATTTGCTATTACTGTATCACTCTTGAAATTTTTATATCTTTTATAATATAAATGATTAATATGCTTTTTTATTGCAGAATTAATGTATACCAGAGTACTATCTAAAGTATTTTTAAATAAAGATTGATTATTTTCTTTTATAATAATAATTGATTGATTTGAGGAGTATACATCATTTAAAATGACTGGAAATGATTTAATTTGATGATTTTTAGAAAATTGATCTATTAAGAGATCGATAGTTTGATCAATTGGATCAGATATTGAAATAAATACTAAATTTGAATAATTTTTATAGAATTTAAATTGTTCTGGCTTTATCCATATTTTATTCAAAAGAGGTTCTGGTTCTGGTGTAAAAATTGTATCTAGAAAAATATTATTATCAATTATTTCCTCTAAAATAGTTCGGTCTTCAAGAGAAGAAATGATTACTAAATCATTAAATTTACCTTTAGAATCATCCAGTTTTGATTCACAGGAAATTAAAATTAATATTAATAAAAAAATTATTCCTTTATGCATACATACAACCTTGAAGATGATTTATTGGAATTTAATAGAATTGTTAAACTAGATAAAAAAGATAAATAAATGAAATATAAAGGATTCTTTTTTTTTAAACTTAAGTATATATTATAAAAAGTATCCTGAATAATGCTTTTGTCTTTAATAATTTTAAATCCATATTTGTCTAATAGAGATGAAATAGAGTTATAGTTAAAGTGATAAAGATGCCTAGGGGCATCGTAGGCGCACCAATTATTCTTGAAATACTTTCTTTCTATAGCATCTATGTTAGGTACAGCTATAATTAGAAAACCAGCATCTTTTAAAGCGTTATTAATTCTAAGAAAACAGTCATCTAAATTATGAATGTGCTCCAAAGAGTGCCACATTGTAACAATATCATAATCACCTCTGATAATATCTTTTGAATTTAAAATTGGCTCATAATTATCAACTTTAAAGGCCTTGTTATTCATATAGATAGAGAAATCCCCTTTACCAGAGCCATAATCTAAAATTTTTAATTTGTGACCCAAGCTTTTAATTAAGCGATACTTCCAAAAAAAAGATATTTTTTGAGCTGATCTATACAAAAAATTATTTTTTACATGAGGTGAGTAATGATTAGATGAATAGTATTTATGTATTTCTGATTCAGAGGGTCTAGGATTTAAAAAAATAAATTTACAATCACATTTTACTAATTCAAAATCATAGCTTTCCTTAAGATCAAACCTATCTTTTAATGAAAGATAATGTGAATAATTAGAACAATCACATATGGGACACTTAATTGTTTCCATTAAAAATTTTATATTTTATATTCATTAAAATAAAAGATCCAATAATAACCATAACTATTGATATAAATTGAGCACTAGACAGATCTAAATAATACCTTTCATTTGTTCTTAATATCTCTACAACAAATCTTGCTGCACCTGCATAGATTAAATATAAACCTGATGTTAATCCTAGCGTTTCTTTAGTTTTATAGAAGAATTTTCTAATTATAAGAAAACCCAAAAAATATAAAGACATTTCATAGATTTGTGTTGGATGAACAGATACAACACTATTGCTTCCATTAATTAAAAATTGCTGTAAATCATTTTGAGTGTATCCTAAGAATGATAGAGGGCCGCCATTTGTAAAAGTACTAATTGTAGTAGGTGGTAAACCATTTTCAAAAGAAATTGCCCATGGTAAAGTAGTAGGAATACCATAATCGTCCCCTACAAGCAAACATCCAATACGACCTATTCCATGACCAAGTAAAATAAAAGGAGAAACTATATCTAGCATATAAAGAAAATTAATTTGTTTTTTATAAAGATAAATAGCTATAAATATGAGAGCACAAATAAAACCACCATTAAAAACTAAACCCGATCCCAATAATTGTAATTCAGTTATAGCTCCCGAAATATTAAATGAAATTAATTCTATGAAGATATTTTCAATATTATAAAATAATGAAGAATAATTACCTGTTTCTATTACATAATAAAACTTTGAACCTATAATGGCTGATAAAATAGCATAAAAAATCATATCATCAGCTATTTTCACATCTAAATTATTTTTTTTGAATTCTTTTTTTATTAAAATGCTGCATACTAAAAAAGCTGTTGCGACCATCAAACCAAATGATGGTATTTTAATAAAATATAAATCTATCCAAGGGTACATACTATTCTTCTCCTGATTTTAATACGGCTAAAAAAGCGCTTTGAGGCAACTCAACATTACCTACTACTTTCATTCGTTTTTTACCTTTTTTCTGTTTTTCTAATAATTTCCTTTTCCTACTTATATCCCCACCATAACATTTAGCTGTCACATTTTTTCTTAATGCTTTTACAGTTTCTCTTGCAATAATTTTTGCACCAATTGTTGCTTGAATAGGAATTTCAAATTGTTGTCTAGGAATTTCTGCTTTTAATTGTTTACATATTTTAGAGCCATACTGATAATCGTAATCTTTATGAACAATCATACTTAGCGCATCTACAATATCATTGTTGATTTTAATATCTAATTTTACAAGTTTAGAAGGCCTCTCATCTATTAGTTCATAATCTAGTGAAGCGTAACCTTTTGTTGAAGATTTTAATTTCTCAAAAAAATCATAAATAACTTCACCTAAAGGAATTAAAAAAATAATCTGCACTTTTTTTTGAGATAAATAATTAGTAGACTGAAAAATACCTCGTTTTGAAGTACATAATTTCATCACATTCCCAATAAATTCATCTGGCACTATAATTTCAGCTTTAATAAATGGTTCATTAATCTTGTCAATATCACCAGCTACTGGCATATCAGCTGGGTTTTTTACCTCAATTTCTTTTCCGCTTTTTGTAATTACAGTATAACTAACATTTGGAGCGGTTGATATTAAATTTATATTAAATTCTCTTTCTAATCTTTCTTGTACAATCTCCATATGTAATGGCCCCAAAAAACCACATCTAAAACCAAAACCTAATGCGGTTGATACATTCGGTTCAAAGGTTAAGGCTGCATCATTAAGTTTCAATTTTAGTAGACTTGTTTTAAAATCTTCATAATCTTGGGAATCAATGGGATACATTCCGCTAAATACCATTGGCTTAATTTCTTTATAGCCAGGTAAACTTGTAGTATTTTTTTCATTTTTAAGTGATATAGTATCACCTACATTAATATCAGATACATTTTTTAAACTTGTAACAATATATCCAACATCACCAGACTTCAGTTCGTCAGTACTTATTTTATTTAATTTTAATTTACCTACCTCGGTAATTTCAAAGTTTATATCATTAGATATTAATTTTATTTGATCATTCTTTTTAAAAGAGCCTCCAAATACCCTTATATATGCAACCACACCTCTAAATTGGTCATAAAAAGAATCAAAAATTAGCCCTCTAGATGTATTGTTTTCATATTTATTGGTTGGGCTTGGAATAGTGTTTATTATAGCATGAAATACTTCATCTATACCAATGCCATCCTTTGCGCTTATCTTTAATATTTCTTCACTTTTACAGCCTATTAAATCAATTATTTGTTCTGATGTTATATCTGTATTAGCATTAGGCATATCAATTTTATTAAGTATAGGGATTATAGTTAAATCTGCTTCAATAGCTAAATATAAATTACTCACAGTTTGAGCCTCTACACCTTGACTTGCATCGATAATAAGCAAAGCACCTTCACATGCAGCCATGCTCCTTGATACTTCATATGTGAAATCTACATGTCCTGGCGTATCAATAAGATTTAAAGTATAATTTTCGCCATTATGCGTGTAGCTCATTTGAATAGGGTGAGATTTTATGGTGATTCCACGCTCTTTTTCCAGCTCCATATCATCTAAAACCTGGGCTTCTAATTGTTTTTCTGATAGCGTGCCTGTAAACTCAATTAATCTATCTGCTAATGTTGATTTTCCATGATCAATATGAGCTATAATACAAAAATTTCTTACATTACTGTTACTCGTGCTCAAAATTTTGGTTTTCTTTTTTCAATAAATGCAGATAAACCTTCATTGGTTTCATCTTCATTAAATAGTTTTCCAAATTCAATAGATTCAATAGCTAGACCATCTTTAATTTTTAGATCATAACTCTTATTAATTAAATCAATACTTTTTTCAATAGCTTTAGGTGAATTTTGTTTTATTTTATTCGCTATTAATTTAACTTCCTCTTTTAGCTCTTCTACAGTATCATAAACCTTATTAACTAAACCCATTCTACAGCATTCTTCAGCACTGTAATTAGCACCAGAGAGTAATACCTCCATACTCTGTGATTTAGATAAATTTTTAGTTATTCTTTGAGATCCACCAAAGCCTGTTATAAGACCTAATTTTACTTCTGGTTGCCCAATGATAGTATTTATTGTAGCATATCTAATATGACATGCCATAGCTAATTCACAACCACCTCCAAGAGCATATCCATTGATAGCTGCAATTATAGGTTTTTTGAAATTTTCAATTTTAGAGAATAAGCTATTTCCAAGTTTAGAGTAATTATATGCTTCTTCTTTTGACATTTTATGCATTTCTTTTATATCAGCTCCAGCCACAAATGCTTTAGATCCAGCTCCAATGATATAAATAACTCTAACAGATTTATCTAAGTCTATTTTATCAATAAGGGTATCAAGTTCAATCAACAAATCTTGATTCAATGCATTCAATTGTTTTTGATTATCAATTTCTATCTCAGCAACTTGATCTTCAATGGTGTAATTAATATATTTCATTTTTTAGTTATAAACCCTGAAAACAATAACATAACAGTAAAAATTTCAAGCCTTCCTAATAACATTAAAAAGGTAGCTAATAATTTAGCTACATCAGGTAGATTATTCCAATTAGATGATGGACCTATTTCTCCCAATCCAGGACCTATATTACCAATTGCTGAT
>MDTE01104316.1_pt1 | contig 10236 bp, 7 predicted proteins | sample 811231 | NCBI WGS metagenome assembly MDTE01 (sample SAMN05326651, study PRJNA326480) | marine metagenome | isolation source: seawater | place: Indian Ocean: Red Sea | collected 2010 | reverse complement strand
TGAATCAGACATCTGTTGTACTTCAGCCAATGCGGTTAGAGTAGTTGAATCTTTAGGAGCAGATAAAGTTATATTTTTACCTGATCAATATATGGCAAAATATGTACAAACAAAAACAAAGGTTCAAATTATATCTTGGGTGGGCACTTGTATTGTACATGAAAGATTTAGCGCACAAGAAATTAAAGATATAAGAAAACAAAACCCTGAAATAGTGGTTCTCACACATCCAGAATGCCCAGCAGAAGTTATTGCAGCTTCTGATTTTACTGGTTCTACTTCAGGTATGAGCAATTACGTTAAAAAGAACCAGCCAAAAAAAGTTATGTTGGTTACTGAATGTTCGATGAGTGACAATGTTCATGTTGAAAATCCAAATGTCCAATTCATCAAACCATGTAATCTATGTCCTCATATGAAACGAATTACATTACCAAAGGTATTAGAATGTCTTGAAAAAGAAACTAATGAAATTCTTATACCTGAAATAATATCCAGAAAAGCACAAAGAGCAGTCGAACGTATGGTTGCTGTGGGTCGAAGCCATTAAAACGTGATAAGCAAAAATCTTGTAAAAAAAGCTATGTCAGAAGACTTGGGATATTCTGGAGATATAACTACTAAACTAATAAAAAATAATAATATAATAAAAGCAAAAATTATTTCTAATCAAAATTGTATAGTCGGAGGTTTAAATTATGCAAAAGAAGCTTTTAGATATTCAGATAAAAAAATAATATTTAAATCAACTGTAAAAGATGGAAGTAAAATAAAAAATGGAAAAGTCATAGCTTATATATATGGAAAAGCACAAGGTATTTTAAAAAGTGAAAGAGTTGCTCTTAACTTTTTAAGTCTTATTTCAGGAGTAGCAACTAAAACTAAAAAATTTGTAGAAAGAGTTAAAGGAAATTCCTGTAAAATCTGCTGTACTAGAAAAACTGCACCGAATTTAAGATCAATACAAAAATATGGAGTTAGATTAGGAGGAGGGTTTAACCACAGATTTAACCTTAGTGATGAAATATTAATAAAAGATAACCATATTGCTGTAGATGGAAATATTCGTGAAATAGTTAAAAGAGCAATCAAGAACAAAAAAGGTAAAAAAATTACAGTTGAAATAGATAATCTTAATCAACTTAAAAAAATTATAGACTTAAAATTTAATAGATTGTTATTTGATAATATGAAAATAGCAAATCTAAAAAAAGGGATAAAATTAACTAAAAATTTATATGAGACTGAAGCTTCAGGTGGAGTTACACTTAAAAATGTTAAAAAAATTGCATCTACTGGTGTCAAAAGAATATCGGTAGGGCAAATTACACATAGTGCGCCAGCTGTGAATTTTAAATTAGAAATATAAATGAAAAAAATTGATTTTCCAAATACAATTCCTGTCTTTCCTTTGTCCAACGCAATTTTTTTTCCTAAAACAATTTTACCATTAAATATTTTTGAAGATCGTTATATTCAATTAGTTAATGACTGCATGAAGGAAAATAGAATGTTTGGCATGGTACAGCCCAAAAACAAAAAAGGACCATCGCCTGAAGTTTATAAAATAGGTTGTTTAGGAAAAATTGTAAGCTTTAATGAAACTGATGATAAAAGATTTATAATTAGCCTCTCGGGAATTATTAGGTTTAGAATTAAAAATGAAGTAAAAAAAGATAAGTTGTACCGAAATTTTGAAGTCGATTATTCCGAATTTTTACATGATTTAGAAATAAAAAGAAATGAAGTTGCGAATTTTGATAAAAAAAGTTTAATAAGTAAAATTAAAATTTTTTTAAAAAAAATGGATTATGCAATTAATTTAAATGAATTATCAAAACTTGATTTAGACCAGCTAGTAAATACAGTAAGTATGATTTCACCTTTTTCAGTAGAAGAAAAACAAAAATTAATTGAAACTATGAAAATTGAAGATAAAATTAAAATACTAGATGAGATTATTAGCTTTAATCTTTTGGATTTTGAAGAAAATAAAACTATACAATAACATCACCAAAAATATAGGTTATTTATTTTTCTTAAGATAAGCTTGTGCAGCTGAAAGACGTGCGATTGGTACTCTATAGGGTGAACACGATATATAATTTAATTTAATTTTTTCACAAAAATCTATACTAGCAGGATCGCCACCATGCTCACCACAAATACCTAATTTTAAAGATTTTTTTTCTAATCTTCCTCTTTCCGTAGCAATTTTTAATAATTCACCCACTCCTTTTTCGTCAATACTAATAAATGGATCTTTGTTAAAAATTTTATTTTCAACGTAGTCATTAAGAAATTTTCCTGAATCGTCTCTGCTTATGCCAAATGTAGTTTGGGTTAAATCATTAGTTCCAAAACTAAAAAAATCAGCATGCTTTGCAATATCTTTTGCTCTTATAGCTGCGCGAGGAAGTTCAATCATTGTACCTATATAATATTTTAATTTAATAGAATGTTTTTTTTGAACTTTTTTAGCAATAGTGTCAACCAAATGTCTTAATATTTGAATTTCTGCAGCAGTAGAAACTAATGGTATCATAATTTCAGGTATTACTAATTTTATTTTATTTTTTTTACATTCTGCTAGAGCTTCAAATATAGCTTCGCACTGCATCTCATAAATATCCGGAAAAGAAATTCCTAATCTACAACCCCTATGTCCCAGCATAGGATTTTCTTCGTAAAGTTCGATAATTCTCGATTTTACATCTTTATTAGAAACTTTTAATTCTTTTGCTATTTCATCAATATCCTTGTCAGTTTTTGGTAAAAATTCATGTAGAGGTGGGTCTAATAATCTAACTGTAACTGGCAGACCACACATTATTTTAAAAATCTCAAAAAAATCATTTTTTTGATAAGGAAGAAGTTTTGCTAATGCTTCTTTTCGATCTTCAAATGTTTTAGATAGTATCATCTGTCTAACAGATATTATTCTGTTCTCATTAAAAAACATGTGTTCCGTTCTGCATAAACCAATTCCTTCCGCACCAAAATCCCTGGCTATTTTAGTATCAGCTGGAGTTTCTGAATTTGTACGCACCTTAAGTTTTCTATATTTGTCAGACCACGCCATTATTTTAGAAAAATCTCCAGATATATTTGGTTTTAAGGTAGGAACTTCTCCAAGCATAATTTTTCCGCTTCCACCGTCTATAGTAATTAAATCTCCTTCTTTAATTTCATAACCGCCTGCTTTAAATAACTTATTTTCATAATCAATTTTAATTTCACTTGATCCAGAAACACAAGGCTTTCCCATTCCTCTAGCTACAACAGCTGCATGGCTAGTCATTCCACCTCTAGCTGTAAGAATACCTTTGGCTGCATGCATGCCATTAATATCATCTGGTGAAGTTTCTATTCTTACCAAAATTGTATTTTGCATTTGTTCTTTTAGTTTTTCGGCTTCATTAGCAGAAAATGTAACCTTTCCACTTGCTGCACCTGGTGAAGCAGGAAGTCCTTTTGCAATTACTTTTTTTTCAGCTTTTTCATTTAATGTAGGGTGTAATAAAGTATCAAGAGTATTTGGATCAATTCTTAAAATAGCCTCCTTATTTGAAATCAATTTTTCTTTAAACATATCCACAGCAATTTTAATTGCAGCTTTTGCTGTTCTTTTCCCGGATCTAGTTTGCAACATCCACAATTTATTATTTTCAACTGTAAATTCAATATCTTGCATATCACGATATTTATTTTCCAACAGTTTTAAGATTTTTTTTAATTGTTGAAAAATTTTTGGCATTGATTTACTCATTGAGTTTAGATTCTCTGGAGTTCTTGTTCCAGCTACAACATCTTCACCTTGCGCATTCACTAGATATTCTCCAAATAATTTTTTTTCTCCGGTTGAAGGATTTCTTGTAAAAGCAACACCTGTTGCACAATCCTTGCCCATATTGCCAAAAACCATTGCTTGAACATTAACAGCTGTACCCCAATGATCGGGTATATAGTTTATTTTTCTATATGTTTTTGCTCTTTTACTATCCCAGGATAAAAAAACAGCTGAAATTGCTCCCCATAGTTGTTTATTTACGTCCTGTGGAAAATTATTACCGGTCTTATTTTTTATTATTTCTTTAAAATTTATTATTAAACCGTCCCAATCTTTTTCGTCTAGTTCAATATCCTGAATAACACCTTTGGTTAATTTGTAGTTATCAATTAACTCTTCAAAATTATAAGCATCAACACCAAGAACTACCGATCCATACATTTGAATAAATCTTCTATAACAATCTTTAGCGAATCTTCCATTTGAAGTATTTTTTTTTAGTGCGATTACCGTTTTATCATTTAAACCTAAATTTAAAATTGTATCCATCATTCCAGGCATCGAAACTTTAGCACCAGAACGAACTGATAGTAATAAGGGATTTAATTCGTCTCCAAATTTTTTTTTTGTTATTTTTTCAATTATGGTAATTTCTTTTTTAGTGTGAGTTATAATTTTTTTTGGAATTTTTTTATTACTTTTATAAAAATATTTACAAACTTCTGTTGATATAGTAAAGCCAGGAGGAACTGGTAAACCTAATTTAGCCATCTGAACTAAATTCGCACCTTTTCCACCAAGAATATCTTTAGAGCTAAAACTGCTTTGTGAAACTTGATTATTAAATCTAAAAATCAATTTTTTCAATTAAACACCCTCTACTTTCGAAAAATCTATAAAATTATTATAAGTCTTACAAAACATTTTCAACAACTCTAAACGATTTTTTTTTATATCTGAATTCTCATCATTTACAATTACATTATCAAAAAAATTATCTGTGGTAGTTTTAGCTTCTGCCAAAATTTTTAGTGTTTCATCATAACTTTCTTGTCTTTTGACGCTTAAAAAATATTGTCGAATTTCATTTATTTTATTATATAAATTTTTTTCTTCATCTTTCTTAAATAAAAATGAATCAGGTTGACCTAAAATCTCATCTTTTTTATTTTTTAATTCTTGATCTATAATATTAGATGCTCTTTTATATGTTCCAATAATATTTTTACCTATATTTTTAGAAATATTTTTATTTACTGTTATGCTTTTTTTATAAAGTGTTAAAAAATCATCACTTAAGTGCGCAACATCTACCGCTTCTATAATATCACTTCTAATTTTTTTGTCCCTTAACAAGTTTTTGAATCTTTCTCTTAAAAAAATTAGAACCTCTTTAGTAATTGAATTGTTTTTAAATTTCTTATTTTGTTCCTCATAAACAACGATGGAGTAATTGATAAGTTCTTTTAATTGAATATTTAATTTATTTTCTATTATTGTTCTTAATAATCCAATAGCAGTTCTTCTTAATGCAAAAGGATCTTTAGAACTTGAAGGTTTTTCATTGATTCCAAAAAAACCAACTAGCATATCTATTTTATCTATTACGGACACAGCAATACTCACAGGTTTTTTGGGTACTTCACTGTTAATACCTAAGGGTAAGTAGTGATCGCTAATAGCTTTTGAAATATCTTCTTCAAAACCTTGTTCAATTGCAAAATATTTTCCCATAACACCTTGTAGTTCTGGATATTCACCAACCAAGTCTGATACTAAATCAGCTTTACAAATTGACGAGGCAATTTCTATTTTTTCTTTACTTAAATTTAATTGGTCTGAAATTAAACCTGCAATTTTTTTTAATCTTTGTGTTCTGTCATAGAATGTTCCCAGTTCATTAAAAAAAGATAAATTTTTTAACTTTCCTACCTGCTTAATTAAGTTTTGTTTTTTATTTTTATCCCAGAAAAATTTAGCATCTGATAGTCTTGCCTCAATTACTTTTTGGTTTCCAGATTTTATATAGCCTTTTATATCTAATAAGTTAGAAACGAGTAAAAAAGAATTTGTTAATTCATTATTTTTATTAAAAAGTGGAAAATATTTTTGATGATGCTGCATAGTGACAATTAAAATTTCTTTAGGAATTTTTAAGTATGTTTCGTCAAATTTACACAAAATAACATTAGGTTTTTCAGTCAAATTTACAACTTCTTCTATCAGTTTTTGATTAAAATCATTTCTTAAATTTCTAGTTTTACAAATATTCTCCATCTTTTTTACTATTATATTTTTTCTTTTTTCTTGATCTAAAACAATATTTTGAGACTTGAGAATGTTTAAATACGATTTGAAACTATTCACTTTTTTTATCTTATCTTCATTTAAACCTTCTACTAAAGTGGTATTGCTACTTTTTAGATGAAAAAAATTAAAATCAATTACCTTACTACCGAATAATGCGATAATTGATTTTAATGGTCTTCCCCAGTTTAAATCATAAGATGACCATTTCATTGATTTTTTCCACGAATGACCTTGGAGTATTTCAGGAATTATTGATTGTAGCTCATCCAAAACATTAATGACTTTTGGTTTAGTTTTAGCAAAATAAAACTCACCCTTTTCAATTTTTTTTTTATATACTTCTGTCTTTTCTAAGTTATTTGACTTAATAAAACTGTCTAGCGCTATAGAGGGAGCGTTTACTTTTGGTCCTTTTATAACTTTTGCCGCCTGTTCTATTTTTTCTGGAATACCTTCAATAACAAAAACTAATCTCTTAGGTGTTGAAAAAGATTTGCTTAATTTGAAAGTGATTTCCTTTTTTAGTAACTTTTCATCAATCGTTTTTTTAATTTTTTGCCTAGCATCAATTTGCAATTTTGGAGGAATATCCTCACTGAATAGTTCTATAAACAACTCAACCATTTTTTATTTTTGACTTTCTAGCCAACTTTTTCCGGAACCTTTAGCTAGTTCTCTTATTCTTGAAATATATTCTGTTCTCTGGGCAACTCCTATAACACCTCTGGCATCCAATAAATTAAAAATATGACTAGCTTTTAAACATTGATCGTATGCAGGTAGTGGAAGTTTTTTTTCAAGCAATGATTTACATTCTATTTCTGCAATTTCAAAATTTTTTAATAGATGTTCTGTATTTGCATATTCAAAATTATAGGCCGAATATTCTTTTTCAGCTTGATGAAAAACATCTCTATATTTTACTCCATCATTGTTCCAAATAAGATCAAACACATTATTTTTTCCTTGGGTAAACATGCATATTCTTTCTAATCCGTATGTAAGCTCAACTGAAACAGGTTTACATTCAATTCCTGTCATTTGTTGAAAATAAGTAAATTGAGTAATTTCCATACCATCACACCAAACTTCCCATCCGCGTCCCGCGGCTCCAAGTGTTGGACTTTCCCAATCATCTTCCACAAATCTTATGTCATGTTCTTTATGATCTATTCCAATTGTTGATAAGCTTTTTAAAAAAACTTTTTTTATATCGTTAGGAGAAGGTTTTATTATAACTTGAAACTGATAGTAATGCTGTAGACGATTTGGATTTTTTCCATACCTTCCGTCAGTTGGACGCCTTGAAGGCTGTACATAAGCAGCCTTCCATGGTTTTTGACCTAATGAACGTAGTGTAGTAGCAGGATGAAATGTTCCAGCTCCAACTTCCATGTCATATGGTTGCAAAATTACACATCCATATTTCCCCCAAAACTTTTGCAAATTTAATATCGTTTCTTGAAAATTAACAGGTGTTGGTTTTCCTTTTTTTTTCTTTAAATTTATTTTTTTAGGCATTTATAAACCAAATTTTTGCCATTGAGCTCTTTCTTCTAAAACATTCGCAATATTATCAATTTGATTATCAAGTGATGATGATAGTTTTTTTGCTATAAAACTTTTGGGTTTTTCTAGTTTTTTAACAACAACATCTTCACCAAACTTTTCTTTTAAAATTTCCTCTGCATTGCCAATTCCATCTATTAAACCTAGTTTTAAAGAAGTGGAACCTGACCAAAACTCTCCTGTAAATGTATTATTTTTTTCAGTATCAATAAGTTTTGAACCTCTGCTATCCTTAACAACATTAATAAAATCTGAGTGAAGTTCTAGCTGTATTTTTTTTAATCTTTGAATATCTTCCTCATTTTCCTCTTTAAAAGGATCAAGAGTGCTTTTATTTTTGCCTGCGGTATAGACTCTTCTTTCTACACCAATTTTTTTAATAGCATCCTGAAATCCAAAAGAAGCAGAAATTACTCCTATCGAACCTACAATCGAACTTGAATTTGCGTAAATTTCATCTCCCGCACATGCTATAAGATACCCTCCGGAAGCTGCTACATCCTCAGCAAAAACTAAAACTTTTTTATTATTTTTTTTTGCCATTTTTTTTATATAGCTATAGATGAGATGTGATTGAACTGGTGATCCTCCGGGTGAATTTATAGATACCGCAACAGCCAGTGCTTTTTTAATAGAAAAAGCTTTATCAATAATTTCCTGCTGACCAGCAAAGTTTATACCTTGTCTAAATCTTCCAACTGAACCAATTATTCCCGATAACCTAATATGCGGTATTATTTTTTTCTTTTTAAAAATTTTAAAAATTGAAAACATTTGCTGATATATATTCTAATTATCATAGTTTTTAGATCCTTTAAAAGTTTAAGTAAAGTTTAAAGCTACCTTAGGTTGTAATGATTAAGGTGCGTCATTAGTGAACTAAAAGACTTTTTTTTTATATAAAAATAAAAGATATAATTATTATTATGGGGTCTGTAATACCATTAAAAAAAGAAATAAATAATTCTTATTTAGGGCTAAAAAATCTTGTTGGGGGCAAATTAGAGAATGTTAGCCAAAGAATAAAACATAAACTTGCCAGCGAAATAAACCTTATTCATAAAATGACTGATTACCATGTAAAATCAGGTGGAAAAAGAATCAGACCATTATTAACATTAGCATCAGCAAAATTATGTGGATACAACGAAGGAAACCGAGATGTAAATTTAGCTGCTTGTGTTGAACTAATTCATAACGCTACTTTATTGCATGATGATGTAATTGATAATAGTAGCTTGCGTAGAGGAATTAAAACTGCAAATTCAGTTTGGGGAAACCAATCATCTATATTAGTTGGAGATTATCTTTTTAGTCGTTGTTTTGAAATGATGGTAGAAGACGGATCTCAAGAAATACTAAAATTATTATCTTCAACATCATCAAGAATTGCCCAAGGTGAAGTATTGCAGCTAGAACATAAAGGAGAAGTAGATTTATTGGAGGAAACTTATTTTAATATCATAAACATGAAAACAGCTGCACTATTTTCTGCAGCTACTAGAATTGGTGCTTGCTTAACTAACAAAAGCAAAAAAGAAAAAGATGCATTAGAATCATACGGAAAAAATCTTGGTTTAGCTTTTCAAATTGCCGATGATGCATTAGATTACTTTTCTTCTAAAAAAATTTTTGGAAAGGAAATTGGTAAAGATTTCTATGAAGGAAAAACAACATTACCTTTAATCATAATTTTTCAAAGAGGAAATAATGAAGAAAGAAATTTCCTTAAAAAAATATTTAAAAAAAAAAAAAGAAATGAAGATGATTTTAGTGAAACTTTAGCATTGATAAATAAATATAAAGCAGTTCAGGCTACCTTTAAAAGAGCAGAATATTTTGTTAACGTCTCTCATGATGCTCTTGGATTATTTCCTTACAGTAAAGAAAAGGTAATTTTACAGAATTTAACTGAATTTAGTCTTAATAGATCTTTTTAAGGATAAATAATTTCTTTTTTCCAGTTATTTAAAACTTTTTTATATTTTAATCTTTCGTGAATTCTAAATTCATCTCCTAACCAAAATTCAATTGTGGATGGGTTTAAACACCATCCTGACCAATGTTTAGGTCTAGGTACGTTATTTTTATCTTTATATTTCTTTTTAATTTCTTCAATTTTTTTTAAAAATTCTTTTCTATTATGCATTACTTTTGATTGATCGGAAGCCCATGCACCAATTCTACTTTCGTAAGGTCTGCTGTTAAAGTAAGTATCCGCATCTTCATCACTAACCTGAGTAATATTTCCAAAAATTCTTATCTGTCTTTGAAGACTTTTCCAGTGAAAACACATTTCAGCTTTTGGGTTTTTTTTAAGATCATTACTCTTTGGGCTATTTAAATTTGTATAAAAAACGAATCCTTTTTTACTCAATCCTTTTAAAAGGACCACTCTTACGCTAGGTTCGTTTTTACTATTTGTTGTGGCCAAAGATAGTGCATTTGGATCGTTTATCTCCTTTTTTTCAGCTTCAACCAGCCATATTGTAAATAACGCCAATGGATCTTCTAAATCCTTAAAACAAGAGTCTAATCCTAATGAGTTTTTTTGATTCATAAAATAG
>MDTE01168528.1_pt1 | contig 10237 bp, 10 predicted proteins | sample 811231 | NCBI WGS metagenome assembly MDTE01 (sample SAMN05326651, study PRJNA326480) | marine metagenome | isolation source: seawater | place: Indian Ocean: Red Sea | collected 2010 | reverse complement strand
GTGCCAAGTCGGCGGCGCGGGTGCTGGCCAGATACGAGCGGCTCGACGCCATACCGGACGAGCCGACGGCGTGGGACGTCGACGTCCGTGGCGCCGCACGGCTCGCCGCCGAGCTGGCCGGCCACCGCGACCGGGCGGCGCTGTTCCGCGACCTGGCGACGCTTCGTACGGACGCTCCGGTGTATGAGGCGATCGACGAGCTGCGGTGGCAGGGCCCGCGTCCGACGTTCTTCGAGATGTGCGCCCGGCTCAATGCCCCCGGGCTGCTGAAGCGCGCGCAGGCCCTGGCTCGGTGAGCGAGCGCTACGAGTTCGTGTCGACGAAGGTGGCGAGACGTTCCCGGTTGTCGGGTGAGAGGTCCAGGAACTCCACGCCCAGCCCCCCGCCGCGCGTATGCCGCGCGATCGCCGTGACCGTGATGAAGTCGGGTCCATCCGGCAGCCGGAAGCGCAGATTGAGGATGCTGCCGATCGACGATCCGGCGCCCTGGATGAACGCACCGCCGAGACTGAGGTCGGACAGGCGCTCGTTGCTTCTCGCGAAGATACCGTCTTCACCCCTCCACACTTCCGTGTGGGTGCTGACGCGACGGTGAACGCGATTCTCTTCCATGCCTGGGTGCGAAGACGCGGCGACGGACTCGACTGCCCGGCATTGTAACGCCACGAGCATCTTCCTTCACGCGGTGCGATCGGTCGGGGTGACACGGCAGCACGGGGTTGCGCAAGACGGCAGCGACCCCCGCCCTGGCAGTGCGACAATGGAGGCATGAGTCGTATCCGGGACCGACTCGGGGGTGGCCCGCCGCAGCGCCGTCCGGCGGCGCCCACGCTCGGGCAGCTCGGCTGGAATCCGGGCGCGCCACAGGGCACACGCCACGAGCGCGCCGGCCTGGGCGACTACCTGCGGCGGGGCCTGATGATCGGTGTCGTCGTCTGGCTCGGCTGGTGGCTGATGGGGCGGCTCGTCCCCGGGTCGGAACCGATGGAGCCGGCGACCGAGGGCGGTGCCGAGCTGCCGTCGACCACAGCGCCGGCGGCCGTCGAGCGTGCGGCGGCTCCAGCGCCAGTTCCGGCCCCACCGCCCCCGGTCGAGCCGGCGGCGCCGGAGACCGTCCCTCCCCCAAGCTCAGTCCCTGGAGCGCCCTCGGAACCGGGCCCGGTGGCCCCCGCGCTGAGCGCGGTGCTGACCTCAGGCGAGCGGCAACTGGCGGTCCTCGACGGTGTCGTCGCCGGTGTGGGACAGTCGGTCGGGCCGTGGGAAGTCCTCGAGGTGGCCCGGGACGCGGTCCGGGTCAGGCATGTGTCTGGCGTCGAGGTCACCGTAGTATTCTGAAGTGATGACCATGTGGTTGGGTCGTGTCAGGTTCGTCGCTGCCGGGCTCGTGCTGGGCGGACTGGCGCTGTTGCCCGGCTGTGGGGGCGGGTCGAGACCGGCCAGCATCGTCCTGGTCGTCGTCGACACGCTCCGGGCCGACTTCCTCGGTTCCTACGGCTTCGGGGGCCCGATTTCTCCCAATCTGGACCGCCTGGCCGAGGATGCGGTGGTGTTCGAGCGCGCCTACGCGCCGTCACCGTGGACCAAGCCGTCGATGGCCTCCCTGTTCACCTCGCTCTATCCCCAGGTGCACGGCATCACCAACCATGAGGGGTCGTTCTGGGGGGGCGACGAGAACGAGGAGGTCCGGATCGGCGTGCTCTCGGACCGGGCGACGACCCTGGCCGAGGCGCTGCAGGCCGAGGGGTACGAGACCGCCGGGTTCGTGACCAATCCGTGGCTCAAGGCGGACTACGGATTCGGACAGGGTTTCGATCTCTACGACGACAGCATCTCGGACCGCTATACGGAAGAGATCGAGGCGGCACCGGCCAACGAGATCGCCTCGGCGGCCATCAGCTGGCTGCGCGGGCGCGAGGATGACCGCCCCTTCTTCCTGTATCTCCACCTGATGGACGTGCACACCCCGTATGCGCTGCACGCCGAGCGCAGCGACTACGACGCGCTCGTCGGCGCGCCACAGGTGAGGAGCGACGTCCAGATGGAGGAGTCCCAGGCCTTCCATCAAACGTTCTACAACGTGGAGCAGAAGCCCGAGTGGGCGACCGACGAGATGCGCCGGACCGTCGCGTACTGGCGGACCCGCTATGCGGCGGGCGTGCGTGGCATGGACCACGACCTGTCGGAGTTTCTCGACCACCTGGAGTCCGCTGGTCACCTCGAGGACAGCTACTTCGTCCTGACGTCCGACCATGGCGAGGAGCTGTTCGAGCACGGCAGCTGGAGTCACGGGCAGAACCTGTTCTTTCACCAGCTGCACGTCCCCCTGTTCGTTCGTCCCCCTGGCGGGCTCGCCGGGGGGCGTCGGGTACCGGACATCGTCGAGCTGATGGACGTGATGCCGACGCTGATGACGCTGGGCGGGGCACCGTCCATCCCGCAGACCCAGGGACAGGACCTGTCGGGTTTCCTGCAGGGTGGTACCCCCGAGGTGAGGGGCGAGGCCTTTGCCACCGCCACCCAGCCGTACCCGATGCTGCACGCCATGCAGACGGCCGATCACAAGCTGATCATGGACATCGAGACCCGGAATGGATGGCTGTTCGATTCAATCGCCGATCCGCTCGAGCAGCTCAACCGGGCCGGCACGCCAGACTGGGAGAAAGTGGCCAGCCAGATGCAGTTCCAGCTGACGAATCACGTCGGTGACTCGCTTGCCAACGGAACGCTCACGAGCGAGACCACCGAGATTCCGGAGGAGATGCTCGAGCGCCTCCGTGCCCTCGGATACGTGCGCTAGCCGGCCAACCTGCCTCACGGCGTCTCGCTTGCGGATCCGAGCGAGGCGATCACCAGCACCCCGATGACGAGACGACGACTACCGCCCTGGGCCCAGGAGCTCCTCGACCGCTACCCGGGAGCGTCGCCCCCGACCACCGACCAACCGCTGCCAGTCTGGCTCGAGGACGAGCTGGCGCAGGTGCCCCTCTGGGCTCGCATCCGAGGCACCGACGACGTGCGGCAGCGTCACCCGTATCTGCTGATCGAGGACGTCCGATCGCAGCCTGCATTGATGCGACAGGTCCTCGATCTGCGGCCGGCGCTGGCCGACCTCGCCCATCGGCTGGTCGACCAGGGCATCCGGCATCTGGTCTTCACCGGGTGTGGCTCGGCCTTCCACGCGTCCCAGTTCGCCGCGTTCCTGTTCAGACAGTGGACGCCGTGGAGCACCGAGTGTCACGAGTCACTCGAGTTCACCAGCCACTGGACCCGTTCCCACGAGCCGACGGCGCTCATCGCCCAGTCGGCCACCGGCTTCAGCGGCGAGACGCTCGACGCCGTGACCCACGCGGTGGAGCATGGGCTCCTGACGGCAGCGTTGACCAATACTTCCGACAGCGCCATCGAGGAGCTTTGCCACGAGTGCGTCGCCTTTCCGGCCGGTCAGCGCTGTGGCCCGGCGGTGTCGGTGCTCACGACCCGTCTGATGATGCTCTACCTGCTGGCCCTCGAGGTGGGCATCGCCACCGGCCGGCTGCACGCGCGCGAAGCCGATGACCTGAGTCTCGCCTTGACGCATCTGCCGGAGGCGGCCGCCGAGTTCCTCCAGGAAGAGGACCTCAACGTGTCGCAGATCGCCAACGAGCTGAAGGATCAGGACGCGATGCTCTTCGTCGGCGGTGGGCCGAACTGGTTCTCCGCTCGCGAAGGCGCGCTCAAGGTCGAGGAGCAGTCCTGTCTGTTCTCGAAGGCCTATCGCCCGGCGGAGTTTCTCCACGGGGCCATTCCCCTGATCTCGGAGACGGTCGGCACGGTGATCATCGGAGCGGCGGGGCGTTCCTACGACCGGTCCCACGATGCGGTCCGGACCAGCATCGCGGCGGGCGCGCCGTGCCTTGCGCTGGTCGTGGACGGGGACGACCGGATCGCGTCGACCGCCAACTTCGTGGTCGCGGTGCCCGATCCGCACGACGAGTTGATGATGCCGGCGCTCGCCACGATCGCGTTTCAGCTCCTCGGCTACTATCTCGGTGCCCAGCGAGGATACAATCCGGACGCGCTGCGGACTGACGATCTGGCACACGCACGTGCGTGGCTGACCGCGTTTCCGTTCGGCTCGCACTGATGCCGGAGTCGGCCGCGACTGCTCCCCTCAACGGGCAGGAACGGCTATAATTCCGGGGTTTGTCTGGCGCGCGTGTCGCGCGCCGAGAAGGAGAGCACCATGCCCGCGCCCCCGACCCTTGCTACGGTCATGTTCATCGCCGGCGCCGTGATCCCGTTCGGCGTGATCGTGGTGTGCGCCGTGATCGGCCTCATCAAGCGCTGATCCGGTACGCCGACCGCGCTCGACCACGGCGCGGTCTCATCCCCGCCCTACCCTCCAACAGGTCACGAGTGGTGCGATCTCGATGTTCCGGGAGGCGAGCCGCACCAGGTGCTGCGGCGGCCGCGCTGTTCCTGCTGGGAACGATTGCCGGCTGTGGAGGTACCCCGCCCCCGTCCACCGACGAGCCGCGTCGACTCGATCTCATCATCGTTCTCGACGGTCTCCGCCCCGACTACATTGGTCAGGCGATGCCAACTCTCGCCGCTCTGGGGCGCCGAGGGGTGATCATGCGGAGTCACCACGCGGTCTATCCGACCGTGACCCGGGTCAACGCGGCATCGCTGTCGACCGGGGCGTATCCGGAGCGGCATGGCCTGCTCGGAAACGCCGTGTTCTTCCCGACCGTCGACGCCACCGGGTTTCTGGATACGAGCGATCGCGCCAACCTGTTGCGGATCGAAGAGGCAGGGGAGCCGCTGCTGACCGCGACCACCATTGGTGAAGTCCTGGCCGGGGCAGGGGAGCGTCTGCTGGTGGCGAGTGCCGGCTCCGCCGGGTCGTCCTATCTGCTCAACCACACGCCGGAGGGTGGCGCGATTCTTCACTACGACTACGCCCGGCCCGCGTCGCTGCACGACGCCGCGGTGGAGCAGCTGGGCCCGGTCCCGGAGGCGGACGCCCCGAACTGGCGGCGTAACCGATGGGTGGTGGATGCGCTGCTGGAGGTGGGGCTCGAGGCGGTCGATCCGGGCGTGGTCATGCTCTGGCTGAGCGACCCCGACACGACCGCGCATCGCCACGGCGTCGGTCACCAGCTGACCAACGAGGCGCTCTTCTACCTCGACGCCGAGCTGGACCGTCTGCAGGCTCACCTCGCGGCTGCCGGTCGGCTGGAGCACACCAACATCTGGGTGACCGCGGACCACGGCTTCTCGGAGCACACGGGCGCCGTCGACCTCGCGGCCGCGCTGTCACCGTTCCAGGGGACGCTGGCCGACGGCAGCCCACGGGTGGTCGCCGGCGCAGGGGCCATCTACGTCCGCGACGGGGACAGCGACACCGTTCAGGACATCGTCGAGACCCTCCAGGCGACCGACGGAGTGGGCGCCATCTTCACTCCGTCGACCGGATCCGGATCGGAAGGCGTCGTTGCTGGCACGCTCTCGTTCGACCTGGCGCGGTGGGAGCACGCGCGGAGCGCGCAGGTGCTGTACTCAGCCGACTGGACCGGCGAGACCGGGGCGTTCGGTTTTCCCGGGACGTCGGCCCAGTCTGGAGTGGCGGGTCACGGCACGACCAGCCCCTTTGATATCTACAGCCCGCTGGTGGCGGCGGGTCCGGACCTGAAGAGTGGGGTCGCCCTCGACGTGCCGAGCAGCCACGTCGACCTCGCGCCCACGCTGCTACACCTCAGGGGCCTCGACCCCCCCGACACGATGGACGGGCGGGTGCTTCATGAGGCGCTCGCCGACGGGCCCGACCCGACGGCGGTCGAGGTCGATACGGTTCGGATTCGAGCGTCTCGGTCCGATGACACCTACGTCGTGACCGCCACCGTGTCGTCGGCCGGCGAGGCGACCTACCTGGACTTCACGGTAGTGGAGCGTCCGTGATCACCGAGTGGAAGGGCGACCTTGCTTTGCCGCCGGGAAACCCTCCTCGGGTTAACTTTCTTCGACGGGGCCGTCGACGACCTTGCCGTCGAACAGGTGGATCTCCCGCTCGGCGTGCTGGGCGTAGCGCGGATCGTGGGTAACCATGCAGATGGTCGACCCCTCGTCGTGGAGTGCCTCCAGCAGGTTCATCACCGCTTCGCCGTTCTTCGAGTCGAGGTTTCCCGTGGGCTCGTCGGCCAGCAGGATCGACGGCTGACCCGCCACGGCTCGGGCCACGGCCACGCGCTGCTGCTGACCACCCGAGAGCTGGCTCGGGAGGTGCTTCGCGCGATGGGCCATCTCGACCTTCTCGAGTGCCTCGTTGACCCGCTCTTTCCGTTCCGCCGGCCGCATGCCGCGATAGGTGAGGGGCAGCTCGACGTTCTCGTACACCGACAGGTCGCCGATCAGGTTGAAGCTCTGGAAGATGAACCCGATCTCCCGATTCCGGGTGCGCGCCCGCTCCGCCATCTTGAGATTGGCGACGGCCTGGCCGTTGAGCTCGTACTGGCCGTCCGACGGCGAGTCGAGCAGACCCAGGATGGACAGCAGCGTCGACTTGCCGCAGCCCGAAGGGCCCGAGATGGCGATGTACTCGCCGTTGAAGATGTCGAGGTTGATCTCGGCCAAGGCGTGCGTCTCGACCTCGTCGGTCAAGAACACCTTGGTCACCTTCTCCAGATGAATCAGGGTCTGGCCTGCTGCATCATTCATGAGTGATCCTCGCGATTCCGGAACCGTGACTAGTTCAGTCTCACCCGATCAAACGCGTCCCACTGGGACATGTCAGACAACACGACCTGATCGCCGGGCGACAGGCCTTCGATCACTTCGATGAAGCTCACCGACGCGCGTCCCAAGCTGACGCGGGTCCGCACCGCTTCCTCGCTTTCCGGCTGCAGCTTGAAGAGACTCACGACGCTCTCCTCCTGTCCGAACACCGGACGGCCTACGTATATGACGTCCTCGAGCCGTTCGAGTTCGATGGTGCCGTCGACGGTCAAATCCGGACGGGCACCGCGAGGCAGCTCACCGTCCAGTGTGACGTCCACTGTCACCGTACCATTCATGACGGCTGGATCGATCCGTGAGACGTGGCCCGCGATGATGCCGTTGCGAGTGTCGATGGACGCCGGCTGGCCGATCTGGATGTCCCGCGCCTGGGTTTCCGCGATCCTGAGCTCGGCCTTGAGCCGCTTCGGATCGCCCACGCGAGCCAGGTTGGTGCCGGGCGTCACGCTGGCTCCCTCTTCGAGCGGCACTTCCTGCAGCACGCCTGAGACGCCCGCGGTCAGACGCAGGTCAGCGACCTCGTCCTGTCTGAGCTGGTAGATGGTGCGGAGCCGGTCAACTTCCGCCCCTTCCGCGGCGAGCTCGGTCTCCATCGTGGCGGTCTGGATCTCGAGCCGCTCCTGTTCGATCTCGTGACGGATCCGCAACTGTTCGGCCCGCGCTTGCTTCTGGCGGAGCGAGAGCTCGGACACCAGGGCGTCCTCGAACAGCTCCTCTTCGAGGTCGGCTTCGTACCGGGCCAGGCTCAGCTCGGTTTCCGCCGTGGCCACTCCCGCTCGCTGGCTCAGGATCTCCCGCTCGAGCGCCACCCGCCGGCTCTCGTAGCGCGCCTGCGCCGCCTGGAGCTGGAGCTGGGCGTCGATCGCGCTCTGCTCGAGCTGGGGGTTGCTCAGTTCGACGATGACCGTATCGGGTTCGACCGTCACACCGGGCCGCAGCACGATGCGTTCGACCGTGCTGTTGGTGATGGCCGAGATCCAGCGGATCTCCTCCGGCACCAGGGTGCCCGTGCCTCGCACGTTGCGGAGCATGGATCCGCGTTGGACGGTGTCCATGAACACCGTGTCCCGGTCGACGCGCGGCGCGGCCGGTTCCAGCTGTGAGACACCAAAGGTGATGAGGATGACCACCACCGTGGCGATGGTGCCGTAGACGTACCGCTTGATCTTCTTGGCCCGGGCGATGTCCGGACGGGCTATGTCGACCATGCTCGATCCCTCAGCGTCATTGGCCTGGGGTGCGCTGCTGACGAGCGCCCGTCCGGGTATTCGCCCGGCCCGGCCAGACCGTTAGACGGAAGCGCGACGGCGAAAGTTTGCCGCGTCGCTTGGTTCGACTCCGGCGCGGTCGGGCTGGACCCGGCCGCTTCTCATCTCAGGCGCCGACGATGCCGGCGACCGCCGCCGACAGCCGCACCCACTGCTCCGTTTCCTCGGCGAGCTGCCGCTCGCCCCGGCTGGTCAGCTCGTAGAACTTGGCCTGCCGGTTGTTCTCCGATTTGCCCCAGCGGGCACGCACCCAGCCCTGCTGCTCCAGCCGGTGCAACGCCGGATACAGCGAACCCTGGTTCACCTGGAGCACGTCCCGGGACATCTGCTGAATTCGCTGGGAGATGCCCCACCCGTGACGCGGTCCCGTCGACAGCGTCTTCAGAATGAGCAGGTCCAGCGTGCCTTGCAACAGGTCGGCGCGAGTCTTGGCCACCCTTCTCTCCTAGATGTTCTACAAGACTTATCTGGTCTCTTGTAGATTGTCAAGGGAAGGTACCCGCCTGTGCGCTGCGCAAAAAAGAGGGTTGACCTCTCACGACCTGAACGCTAAATTTCCAGCACTGTTGATTTTTTAGCATATTCTCGAACCCATGCCCAAGTCTTCTCACCACCAACTGGCCCGGCGCGAACGTCAGATCATGGAGATCGTCTATCGACTAGGACGGGCGAGCGCCGCCGAGGTTCGGGACGCGATGCCCGATCCGCCAAGCTACTCCGCCGTCCGGGCGCATCTGCGCATCCTCGAAGAGAAGGGGCACTTGACGCATGCCCGCGAGGGAGCACGCTACGTGTTCCGGCCGACCGTGGCCCCGGATCAGGCTCGGCGGTCGGCACTGAAGCAGGTCGTCCAGACGTTCTACGACGGTTCGGCCGAGGACGCCGTGGCGGCATTGCTCGACATGTCGCAGTCCGAGCTGACGCCCGAGGATCTGGATCGCCTGTCCGGTCTGATCGACCGGGCCCGGAAGGAGGGTCGGTGACCATGGAGCTCATGATGGATGCAGCCGCTCAGGTCTGGGTCGCATGGATCGGCGAGACCACGGCCCGTGTCTCGCTTGTGTTGCTGCTGGCCGGGGGCCTCGTCGTCTTGCTGAAACGGTCGACCGCGACGTTGCGACATCTCGTCTGGGCACTGGCGCTCGGCGGCACGCTGGTGCTGCCGGTCGTCGCCAGCGTGCTCCCGGCGCTGCAGGTCCCGGTGCCATTCCAGGCGGAGACCGTGTCAGCCCCGCCGCCAATCTCGTCCGCCGCCGTGGACTCCGGGGCGGAAGCCGCGCTGGGGGAAGACCACGTGGCGACCGTGCGGTGGGAAGCGGTCGAGCCCGATGACGCTGGCGGGTCGGTTCGGCCGTCGTCCACCGTGACGCGGCCGGCCCCCCGGGGCTCGGTGCTGGCCGCGCTGCCGACGTGGTCACAGGTTGCGCTCGGCATCTGGTTCGTGGGGGCGCTGCTCCTGGCCACCCGGGTCGTGGTCGGCCTCGTCGCCGCCTACCGCCTTGGTCGTCGCGCTACCCCGCCCCGTGATCCGGAGTGGGCACGTCTGGCGAGCTCACTGACCCGTCGGCTGAGGCTGACGCGGCCGGTGCGGCTGCTAGGCCATGCCGAGGTCGCTGTGCCCGTGACGTGGGGATGGCGACGACCGGTGGTGCTGGTCCCCGACCGGGGTGAGTGGTCGACCGAGCGCAAGCGGGTCGTGCTTCTGCACGAGCTCAGCCACGTCCGGCGCCTCGATTGTCTGTCACAGCTGGTCGCCCAGCTGGTCTGCGCGGTGTATTGGTTCAACCCGTTGGTCTGGATTGGCGCCCGGGCGCTTCGCCTCGAGCGCGAACGTGCGTGCGACGACGCGGTCGTCGCCGATGGCACGCCTGCCTCCCGCTACGCCGAGCATCTGCTCGAGATCGCGCGTGCGCAGCAGGGGCGTTCCTGGCCAACTCTTGCGGCCGTGGCCATGGCCCGGCCGTCCCAACTGGAGGGTCGCCTCATGTCAGTGCTCGCGTCAGGAAAACGTCTACAGCCGACTCGATGGGTCGTCGTGACGGCCGCCGGGACCATGGTGGCTGGCATCGGTCTGCTGGCGTCGGCGACGCCCGTGGCCCACATCGAAGCGTCACCCGAACCGATGATGTCCGAGACGCCTCTCGAGCCGAGGGACCCCGGCGTCAGGGCGGTCGCCCCCGCCGCGCCTCAGCCGC
>MDTE01184216.1_pt1 | contig 10238 bp, 7 predicted proteins | sample 811231 | NCBI WGS metagenome assembly MDTE01 (sample SAMN05326651, study PRJNA326480) | marine metagenome | isolation source: seawater | place: Indian Ocean: Red Sea | collected 2010 | reverse complement strand
TTAGTTGTATTTTAGTTAGTTGTTAATTAGTTAGTTATATAGTAGTTAGTTATATATAAGTAGTAGTTAGTTAGTTAGTTATATATAAGTAGTAGTTAGTTAGTTAGTTAGTTATATATAAGTAGTAGTTTGTTAACTAGTAGTGTATTAGTTTACAAGTAAAAAAATTACAAAGTCTAAAGAAATAGTTAGTTGTGTTGTTGTATTTTAGTTTTCTAAAATTGAAAAACTTTTTTAACATATGATACAATACAGATTACAACAACAACAAGTGTAGAAACACAAAGGAAAACAAAAGATGTCGATTCAAATCGAAATGAATAAATCCGTCTCTAATCATCTGGACAACATGGTGAATGAGGTGTCGATCAAGACGATAGAGAAACTTGCAGAAATCTACAACTTTGACGCTGAAGAAGCGAAAGAGAAAGTGGGAATTCAAGTTTCAACGAAGAAAACAAATGAAAAAATTAAAAAAATAAAGACTCCAAGTGTATTGTTGCCATTTTGTGGCGAAGTAAATAATGATTGGTGCTGTGGTATTAGAGTAAACAGTGGACTTTATTCGCAATGCACAATGAAAAAGATAACCGGTGACGAAGGGGCTAGATATTGTAAAACCTGCTTTAAACAAGCAGAAAAAAATGATACGAATAAACCGAATTATGGTGACATAGAGGAAAGGTTTTCCAAGGATTACAAACCAGCAAAAGGTAAACTTTTGAAATTTTCAGAAGTTGCTGCTAAGAAAAATATTTCAAGAGATGAGGCAGAGAAAGAAGCAGCAAAATATGGTTGGACCATTCCAGAAGAAGAATTTGAAGAAGTAGTAATTAAAAAGTCTAGAAAAAAGAAAGAAGCAACAGTATCTGATACAGAAAGTGAAAGTTCTATTCAATCTGAAGTGAAGCCGGCTCGCGGGAGACCTAAGTTTAAAAGGATCGTAAAGAATGATGAAAATGAAAAAAAATCCGAAAAGAAAAAGAAATCAAAATCTACAAATAGTGATGAAGTAGAAAAAATTTTAAATACTCTGGATATTGATGATACTTCAAGTGATTCTGATGGTAACGACACAAAAGGTAAATCAAAGAAAAATAAGACAAAATCACAGAATAAGACGTGTCCCACAACACAATCGTCTCCACCGCCATCAAATTCTGGAGAAGAAGAGTCAAAGGGTAGTGATGAAAATACTATAGAAAAAGAAGAAATAATTCATGAGGTCAATGCTGACCAACTTCTAGAAGTTAAGATAAATGGAAAGAGATATTTGGTAGATACCCAATGTAATAACGAAATATTTGATAAAGAAACAAAAAAATGCGTAGGATTATATGATTCAAAGAATAACACAATTAAAAGTGATAGTGATGAGAGTGATGACGAAATTAAGATGTGTGAGTTAAGTGATGTTAGTGATAGTGATAGTGATAGTGATAGTGATAGTGATAGTGATTGAGAGTCACTAAATAAAATAAAAAAAGTAGGATAGTGATAGTGACTAAATAAAAATAAAAAATAAAAAAAGTAGGAGAAAAAGAACCAATAGGGTTCTTTTTCTCATTATTTCTATACTAGTTCTCTCTATAATATAAAAAATATTTAATCATTATTCTCGGTTACCTGATTTTGTACGGGTTTACGACAGTAAAATGTTGTTGTCGGTTCGTTACTAATACAAGCAGTGACAGATTCATTACTTTTCAAAACAGTAAACGTATTAATAACACGCCATGTATACATGACTTTAATATCTTCCATTGGTGTCATTGGGTTATAGACATTATGCGAAGCATCGTTATTTTTATTGTTGAAAAAACTATTGTAATAACTTTCAAATTTAGGAACACCGCCAAACTTGATGCAAATATCATAACAATAATTTAGATTTGATACATTTTTTTCTAAACTATAGCTATTTGTAATATAACCATTACGAATAAAAGAAAAAAACAATACCCAATCTTCAATATAAATGTCATAATATTCTAAATTGTATTCATCCTTTTCCTCACTTGCAAATAGCCCGTCATGAAGAATGCCAAATAACCTAGCGAATACATCTGCTCCTTCTAAATATCCATTTTCATAACTAGTTTTCAAATAGTCCCAGTCTACATATAAATGTTTGTTTTTTTTAAACAAGACCTTTTTCAAATTCATAATGATATTAACTTATTAATAAATGTTTATATCTTTATTTTTATTTTTCTAACTCATTTCTATATTTTCTAACTCATTTCTATATTTTCTAACTCATTTCTAGTTTAATAATTTATATAAAATTGAACGATTCTTACTTTACTTTTCATGAAAATTGATAAAATTTTCGCCAAAAATTACAAAAAAATATTATATGTTTTTAATTTATAATATGGTAAATAAAGATACTAAGAAAACTGGTAGAAATAAAAAAACTGGTAGAAATAAGAAAGATACGAAGAAAACAGGTGGAAATAAAAAAAGAAATCGTGAAAACTCATTCTCAAGTCCCGATCGAACTGGTGTTAAGAAAGGAAAAACAAAATCAAGAGCAACAGTAAGAGAAGTACCACCTCAAAATGTTCAGTCTAATAAAATCAAACCTACTGAGGGCGAAAGTGAATTTGAATCATATCATTCAGTTTTAGTTCACCTTTTAGGAACTCAAGATATATATCAAAAAATAGTCAAAACATCTAATACTGCGGTTAGTGTTCAGGAGGTAAAACACAAAAATGCTAACCCGACTACTCCTGCTGGTATGTTTGATCCAATAATATATTTTTACACACCTAAAGATAAAGATCAAGCGACACACTACAGAGTATATTTTTATGCAGACTATAATATGGGAAGACGTATCTCAAAAAGGTGGATTACAATAGATCCTTATGATTTGTATCAAAAACCATTGTCTCAAGGGTTTTGTCAAATGTTTGCTTATTTTATAGCTGTCAATGATGTGAAAGAATTCATTGACAAAAGTAAAATTCAAGATTTAAATCAAGAAAAAGTAATAGATATTCACAAAATAAACATGTATGAGTGTTTGAAAAAAACATTAAAATTGATAAAAAATATTAAAATGAATGAGAAAAAACTATATGATGAAATAGTTACTGAATTTGAAGATATAAAACAAGAACCAGAATACGGTATTCCTGATAATATGACTTTTGATGATTTCATTAGTGATTTGGAAAAATTTGAAATTATTGATCTCAATGTAATGTTCAACGAGATGTATAGCATAAATTAGAATTATTATTTTATTTTGAGCATAGATATATTTTCTAACTCATTTCTATATTTTCTAACTCATTTCTAGTTTAATAATTTATATAAAATTGAATACTATTTCTCTCTATAATATAAAAAAATAATGATTTCAATAGTAGAAAAAGCTAGACGACTACCAGAAGGAGTGCGTGGAAATATATTGACTTTTATTCCACGAAATGAAACAGCACAACTAATGATTGACGCAAATAATAAAGATATGCTATTATTAAGATATTTGCACTATAACAAAGTGAAAGAAGGTAATTACAAAAATGAATTGTTTAATAAGTTAGCACCTTCAATAATAGGTTCAACTCAATATGGAGATGAAAGTTCTTTATTAAATATAATCCGTACAAAAATTTCAATTGGAGAGAACATAAGACTAGCTTATTTATCAAAATCTTCAAAGATATATGATTGGTGAATATATTTAAGTAGTAAATTGAACCAAATTGTAGTGTATTATGTAGTGTAATAAAAATAACTTAAAGATAATTATACACACTAATATGTAAGTATATAAACTCGCCGTAGCTCAGTTGGTAGAGCGATTGACTGTAATGGTTTAACAATTGAAATCAATTGGTCACCGGTTCGAATCCGGTCGGCGAGATAAGCATCGTTGGCCGAGTGGTCTAAGGCGCTGCACTTAAGATGCAGTATCTTCGGATGCGTGGGTTCGAACCCCACACGATGCATAGATCATGTAGCTCAGTTGGTTAGAGCACTAGTCTTATGAGCTGGGGGTCGAGGGTTCAAGTCCCTCCGTGATCACATACCACAATAGTGGTTTTAGCACCGTTGGCCGAGTGGTCTAAGGCGTCACACTTAAGATGTGATATCTTCGGATGCGTGGGTTCGAACCCCACACGGTGCAAATAGTTCGCGTAGCTCAGTGGTTAGAGCGTTCGTCTTATGAGCGATTGGTCGAGGGTTCAATCCCCTCCGTGAACACATTCGTTTAAAATATTTTTTTTTTATAAGATGAATATATAAAGCAGAATAGCGTATAGGTAGCGCATTAGGTTTTATAACCTAAATGTTCTTGGTTCGATTCCAGGTTCTGCAGTAAGCCCTAGTGGCGCAATGGATAGCGTATCGGACTTCTAATCCGGTGGTTGCGAGTTCGAGTCTCGCCTAGGGTACATATTCTACAATAGTGTTTGTGTTTAGGATATTATATGGTTTTTCACAGAATCGAACATGGTTCGAGAGTAGATTGTGGAAAAATGGTCTCATAGTGTAATTGGTTATCACTGAGGACTTTGAATCCTCCGATCCGAGTTCGATTCTCGGTGGGACCTTTTTTATTTATTTAAAAAATTGAAATACTTTTTAGAAAACTTATACATAGCAAATTAAAGAGACAAGGATTACAAATCTGATAATCAAAATGCCAACAAAGAAGAAGTTTGTGGGAAGCAAGATGGACGCAGGTAAGTATTTTGAAAAACTAGGTAGGTGTGATGAAGACCGCGAAGTTTATACGTGTGAAGACAGTGAATTGGCACCCTTTTTAAAAAAATTTATGAACAATGATATTCAATTAAATATTCTCTCCTTTCTAAAACCAAAAGAAGAAAAAATATATGAAGAAGATGACAATGAATACATATCACATGATAAGTATGATATCTATTATGATGATTTTATTATAGATGAAAAAGAAAGAATTCAAGAACAAATGGAGAGATATGAAATCATGAATAATAAAAATTTCACGTAAAAATAGTGTTATATATTTTAAAACTCATTTATCAGTTTCTCACTCATTTCTTAGTTTGCTATATATTGTGTATATTTATATGATTGTATTATATATTTTATTTTTTATTAGTTTATTAAATTAAAAATTTAAACCTTCTATGGTATAGAGAAAAATAAACGGAGAGAAAAAATTATAATAATCAAATTTTTTTTTAATTTGTATAATTCAAAAACTTATTAAAAATCAATATTTATAAGGTATTTATTTTAAAACTCATTTCTCATTTTCTTACTCATTTCTTGTTTTGTCCAATTTTGCCTATTTTAACACTATATTTCAAATAAATTTATATTTAAACTTTATTTGAAATTTATTTGAAAACTTATTTGAAAACTTAGTAATAGAGTATATATGTGTAAAAGATCAGACAATAAATTAAATATACTCAGGAAGACGATTAAAATTTAAATATGTAAATATTTCATTTTTATCTTTTTCTATTTTATTAAAATAATTTAAGTATGTATTTTTATCTGGTATTTTTCCTTCAATAGCAGTAATGGCTGATAATTCTGCCGACGCCAAATATACATTAGCGCCTTTACCAAGTCTATTTGGAAAGTTTCTAGTAGATGTAGATAATACATTAGCGTTATCTTTAACCCTTGCCTGATTTCCCATACATAAAGAACAGCCAGGCATTTCAGTTCTTACTCCAACTTTTTTATAAATATTGTAAAAGCCTTCATCAATAAGTTTTTGTTGATCCATTTTTGTAGGTGGTGCCATCCATAACTTGGTACTTAATGTGTCATTATGTGTATTTAATAATTTACCGGCAGCTCTAAAATGACCTATATTAGTCATACAACTACCGATAAATACTTCATCTATATTTTCACCAGAAACCTCTGATAACAAAACAGCTTTGTCTGGATCATTTGGAGCACATAATATAGGTTCAGTAATATCATCCATATTAATAATTAATGTTTCATAATATTCAGCATTATCATCGGCAGATAATAATTCTGGATTATTAATCCATTCTTGCATTTTATTAACTCTCCTAATGATAGAATTTTTATCACCATAACCATTATTAATCATCCATTTTAATAGTGTAATATTAGATGTTAAATATTCAATAATTGGTTCTTTATTTAATTTAATAGTGCAACCAGCAGAAGATCTTTCTGCCGATGCATCAGATAGTTCAAATGCTTGTTCACATGTTAAATTGGGTAAGCCTTCAATTTCCAATATTTTGCCATTAAATACATTAATTTTATTGTTTTTACCTATTGTAAGTAAGTTATTTTTAATAGCAAAATATGGAATAGCATGAACTAAATCTCTAATAGTTATTCCTGGTTGCATTTTTCCAGTAAATTTAACTAAAACAGATTCAGGCATATCAAGAGGCATTACACCTGTAGCAGCAGCGAAAGCTACTAATCCAGAACCAGCAGGAAAGGATATGCCAATTGGAAAACGCGTATGTGAATCACCGCCAGTGCCTAATGTGTCTGGTAGCAACATTCTATTCAACCAACTATGAATAATACCATCACCAGGTTTTAAACTAATACCTCCTCTACTATTAATAAATTTTGGTAAAGTGTTATGAGTAATTATATCTACAGGTTTTGGATAGGCAGCGGTATGACAAAAAGATTGCATTACCAAATCAGCAGAAAACCCTAGACATGCTAAATCTTTAAGTTCATCTCTAGTCATAGGACCAGTTGTATCTTGAGAACCTACACTTGTAACAATTGGCTCACAATAATTTCCTGGTAATACACCTTTAGTATTGCATGCTTTTCCTACTATTTTTTGTGCCAGTGTATATCCTTGATTTTTTTTAAGTTTTGTTGTTACTTTATTTTTATAAAAAATATCATTCCCAAAATAAATTTTTTCATCATTAGGAAAAAAATTCTGTGCTTTTTCAGTCAATGATTTACCAATAATTAGATTTATCCTACCACCGGCTCTTACACTATCATATAAAATATCAGATTTAATATCAAATGTAGTTAAAATATTATCATGATTATCAGTAACAATTTTTTCATATGGATATATAGATATTTCATCTCCCATATAAAATTTATCAACATTCATTTCAAGGGGCAATGCACCACTATCCTCCATAGTATTAAAAAATATTGGTGCAATTTTGTTACCAATACAAATACCACCAGTTTTTTTGTTTGGAACATATGGTATATTATTTCCAAAATGCCATAATAAACTATTAGTAGCACTTTTTCTACTAGATCCGGTGCCTACAATATCACCTATAAATGAAATATGATTATAATTTTTATTCATAGAATTTATTAAATTTATTGGACCCATTTCATATGGTATATCTGGTTCTATATCAGGTCTAGGTGTTTTTAACATAGCCAATGAATGTAATGGAATATCAGGTCGGCTCCATGCATCTTGTGCGGGAGACAAATCATCAGTGTTTATTTCACCAGCAACTTTAAATACAACAGTATTTATAATTTCTGGTAATTTATCATTTTTTGTAAACCATGTAGCATTAGCCCAATTTTCAATAGTTTTAATTGCATATATATTACCATTTTTAGCTTTCTCTTCAACTTTATAATACGAATCAAAAACCAATATTAAATTAGACAATTGATTTGAAGCATAATAACCATATTCTTCATCATCTAATAAATTAATAAGTATATCTACATTATAACCACCTTGCATAGTACCTAATATTTTAATAGCTTCAAGTTTATTGATAATGGGCGATTTAATAGTATCATTACATATATTATTTAAAAATGTAGCTTTTAATAGTGTTGAATCATCTACTCCAGGAAGAATTCTTGTTGTAAACTGTTTGTATAAAAATGTGTTATCTTCATCTCGTGGATTTTCTAAAAGATTACACAATTCACTGACTTGTTCAATATTTAGTGGTAATGGAGGAATACCTTGTTTATGTCTAATATTATACTCTTTTAATATATTTTGACTAAACGATGAAAAAAATTTTTTGTTTACTTTCATTAGCTTACTTCTCATTATAATTAATATCAAATAAATTTTTATATAATTTAACTATTCCATCTAAATAGTATATCAAAAATATTTCTATAATATTAAAGAAAAACAAGATGAAATCTTTAATTATATGCAATTTAATGAAACGTTCTGTTGTTTTAACAATTATTTTGATAATGGATGCGATTTACGACCACGTGATCTAGTAGATTTACGACCACGTGGTTTAGTAGATTTACGACCACGTGGTTTAGTAGATTTACGACCTTGTGATCTAGTAGATTTACGACGGCGTGTTTTAGTGGATTTACCTCCTGCATATGGAATTAGTGTAGGGTTAAATTGTTTTGCTCCGTGACAATTATCAAGAACTTCTTGCATTTTTGTATTAACTTCTACTAATGTTTTTAATGGTATAATATTATTCATTATTTGAGTAGGTCCATCCCAAAATGTATAGCGATCTATACTTTCAAATCGTCTACGTAATACACCATCACTGTCTATAACCTTATCAAACGCTGTATATAATACGGTGGCGTTGACAGCTAACTTGCGACGTTCAAGATATATGTTTCCTTTTTTGCCATCAATTCCATCAGTTTCTCTTACATCTCCTTCACGGTTATACCAATCATTAAAAATTATATTTTGCAAGTACATGTAAAATTCTTCTTCCCTTTCTGCATTCCTGACACCTCCACCAATTTCTTTTAACATATCATTGAGTGTAAGGTCTGTATACATTTTAGTATTTAAATCAATGCCCATTGGATCTATTTGACGTAACTGTTTATGTAACTCATCTATGAATGATGACCAATTTTTCATAGCTCTTAACCAATTTATAAATATGTTTATTGGTTCAGTATCCTGATAGCTTCTCATTAAACAGCGAATGAGGAACCAAGCTAATATGTCCATATTTTTATATATAAGGCTATCGTAAAGAGATAGATAATCATTGTTAAAATTATTTTTAATGTACGTCAATTTAGATTCCAGGTCTTCACCAGGCAATCTCGCAAGTTCATTTTCAACTTTGTCTTTGTAGGATTTCAGAGCAATAGAAGTTAAAGTAACACCAGTAATTGTTTCTCGTATATTATGACCTCCATCGGCTACAAGTATGGCAGATACAGAAAATATTAAATTTGATATATCCTCTACTAATTCTTGACCTTTTGGACCACCTTCATTTGCTATGCTTAATATATACATGAAAATTCCAAAATTTACGCTTCCAGAAATACCACATTGTACTGATGAGTGAAAGTTGAGAATATCTTCAGAAATGTAGGCATCATAAAGTTTATTACCATATGTTGTTGCATACGGAATCCTACATCGAGTGCGACCAGGATGTAACCAATAATGATTTTGCACAAGGTCAGGATGAGTAATGTTTGAAATTCCTAGTGAATTGCTTAACCGTTGGGTCGGCGTTGGCAAATTCAGTCTTGTATTTCTCTTGGCTGTTTCACCGAAACCAAAAATAGGTTGCTGAACTAAATGAATAAAATTTTCTAACGTTATTGCATTTTCTAATTTTTCCGGTTTCACTTTTCGAATATTATTTACTAAATCTTTATCGAAAGTGCTAACCCATATATACTTCATAAAATTATATGATGCATAAAAATCACTTTTAATTAACTCTGGTTTATTGTAGAATTTGCTCATATCTACCACCGGATATGGGGTCTCCTTTGATGCATCTATCTGAATACTTGTGGGAAGTAATTTAGAGTAATTGGAAACTTCTAAATTAAAATCTGTTTCAATAGTAGAGCAATAATTTTTAGATATCTTGTTTATAAATTCTAACAATTGTTGTTTATTTTTATTAACAACCTCGTTAATAAGTAAAGATGATTTGAGTTCTGAATATTCATATAATTTCCCGTATTCTTTTACACATTTATTATTAGGATCATAGCCTGGTTTACCATCCTTACCAGTATTCAACCTATTTCTAAATTCTTGAGAAGTAATTGTTTCTCTAATTGGCGTATTAGTGACTTCGCTAACACCAATTAGTTCTTTTGATAAACGTTGTTTAATTTTATCAATATTATCTATATCTATATCCATTGGTTCTATATCTATATCCATTGGTTCCATACATATTAATAAGAAAAAATATTGTTAGAAAGACCTTAACAAAAATTCAATTTATTTAAGTTTTTTTAACCTTTTTGTGTTGGATTTTTTTAATTTT
>MDTE01072844.1_pt1 | contig 10238 bp, 16 predicted proteins | sample 811231 | NCBI WGS metagenome assembly MDTE01 (sample SAMN05326651, study PRJNA326480) | marine metagenome | isolation source: seawater | place: Indian Ocean: Red Sea | collected 2010 | reverse complement strand
TTTCAAGCGCCTCAGCAAGCCCGATCAAGGCATTGATGAAGTCACGCTGTTGGTCAATATCCTCCGACACTCCGCACTTCTGTACATTATCGACTATCACCAGCTTGCAGCCACGCCGATGGAAGGCATCAATACACCCATAAGCCCTTGCAGGCTGGATAGTGCCATAAGCCTTGTAATGCCATATTCTGTTGCGTGTGAAACGGCAGAGCGAATCAAACTGATCCCTCGTTACGCTGTCCGTAGCAAAGGCTTGTTTCATAAAACGATAAACCTGCGCACGAAATGGCTCTTCAAGGCTCATCATCCCGATGGGGTGGAACCTGGAGTAGTGCAAGGCCATCTGACTGACTAGCGCAGACTTGGCGCTGTTATTTGGCCCAGCAACTAAAGTAACCTCGCCGGGACGCCAGCCCCAACGATCCTGCATAGACCCCCACGGCATAGGTACTCCGCTATTTTTGCCATGCTCCGCCATTTCAGCCCATAACTGGTCCTTAGCGTCAGACATCTGCGTAAGCCGCATGGACTCAAACTGACTAAGCCTTTCCGCTATCTGACTCGGAGATAGATCGCGGATGTCCTCATCCCGGATGGGCTGTAAAACCTCGCTCATAATCCCGCCCAGTTCTTCCTGACCGCCTCCTTAAACGCAGCGTCCCAATTAACATATTTGTATCCCTTAGCAATCGCTCGGTCCACAAAATGGTCTAAGTGCTGATTCAACGAACCATGTCCATTGCGCTGCGCCCAATCCCTTACTTGATCTGAAATAGAAAAATCACATGGGATAGCGGTTTTCCTATCTATCTTATTATTCTCTTCTCTTCTATTACGAGGGATTTTGTCCGGAGTCTCTTCGGAGTTTGTCTGGACAATCTTTTTAGTACGCATCAACTTCAGCGTGTACTCGTCTGATCTCGTAGACATTTTTAGGCAAGTTATCTGGCCTTCAGCGTTCTCAAATAACCCCAAATCGCACATGAACCGCATCATCTCCTCCACCCTGTCTCGATGGATATTGACCTCAGCGGCGATAAGCTCCGCGTCTTCCTCCAACTCAAAAGTCAGGTTGTGAGGCTCAACGGTTCTGGCTATACACTCAAGTAAATACCAATAAACGCCGTACCCCTCCATCCCATACTTGAGTCGCAGTCGTTTTAGCTTCGCGTCAATGCTCGCGTTGGCGTCATGCTTAAACCATTTCATTTTGACGCCTCCCGAACCACCATCTTGGAAAAGCCAAACTCCTTGCCGCCCCGGAGAGCAGCCCGTTCGGCCTCGGCAATCTGCCGATCATTGAGAGGCTTTGAGTTATTGGCTAAATCAACGATGTAATCGTCCGTAGTGCGCTCTTTGATGCCATTACGCCGGGCTATGCTGTTGTAATGTCGGTCCTCGGGAGGGTAAAGCTCCTCCCAAGAAACGCCTACAGCGGTAATTACATCAAGGTTTGAGCAACCAGCCCAGCATTTGAGAAGCAAGCGCCCATCTTTGCCAACGTCAATCGCCAGTGACGGGCTGGTGTCCGAATGTGCTGGACAACACGCGACCCAACTCCCCTGGCCCCTCTGCTTGACCTTCTCCAGCTTGCTTAAAAAATTGCTGTAATCGCTCATTTGGCGCGTCTCCCCCAGATGTTTTTGATGACTCCATCGCTTTAGTAAGCAACTCTGCTAACTCGCTCTGCCCTACCTCTAACGCCGCACAGATATTGAGTAGCGTCATCACCTTCAGGTCAGCCTGAGATCGCCATCTAACAATTTGCTGGGGGGTTGAATCAATACGCCGAGCTAATTCTGCTGACGAAACGCGCTTTTTGCTTTGCAATTCCTTTACTAAATCACCAATCATCTTAGAACCCCGGGTCGGCTTGGACGGGAGCCTGCTGCTTCTGCTTCGGCTCAAAAGTGTTTTCTTTCGCATAAGGCTTACCGGCTTTTGAGATCAAAAAATCCATGTTCAGCCACTCCTTGTCTGGGTTGATTGCCTTCCACGCCCGCACGAATTCCGAAAACTGCGGGAGGTTTATACTGCACTCGGTAATTTTCCACTCGGGTGCATTTGGGTTGCGCTCTTTGGGGTACACACCCCCGATTAAACTGCCATCACTGCTCATTTCCGAAAATCTCCTTTCTAGCTGCATTACTTTCATTTGTGCGGAAAAATGCCCGCTCTTCGGTGGTAAACACTCCACCCTTTGATGGCGCTAAACCAAATAACGCCTCCAAATCATCATTTTCTATATCACAGTAATAACGGTTAGCCTCCATGACATCACCTCTCTTGATGAGGTGCTTCATGTCTATTACATGGTTCCAGTGCTTCCGCACAGCGTTTAGGTGCTGTAGTAACTCCATGCCTCTAGCTCGACACGCCTCCAGATCAGCCTCGGCCTGCTTCACGTTGCTGGCCTTCTCTCTGAAGTCATCCGCCTCCTCTTCGCTATAGGTGTCTCCGTGCAAGCCGATAAGTTTAAGTATCACGCGGTCCTTGGCTCGCTTCTCAGCCATCGCGCAGTAATACTTGTTATGGCTTGTAGCGGCAGACGCCTCGCCCACTGACCACTCTGATTTACCATCTAACCTGCCCGTGACACAAATCGCCGCAAACTCCGGGCTGATGTTCAGGGGCTGTGGTGCGTCAAACTCTATGTTTAGGTGCATAGCCACCTTCTCCAGAGCTTTATGCTTGACGGCCCAAGTGCCTGATCTGACCTCCCAGCAGGCGCTTTTACCATCCTCTCCTACGGCCTTCAGAAGCTCCTGTAGGCGCTTTGGTATCGAACTCATGCTTCCCCCCTCTTAGAACGATTGTCTTCCATTTGAGTAAGCTCATAGCCCCTGCTGTAGCCGTAGCGATAGGCTTCCGACTCAAATGGGCTTATGCGGCTGTAATCACATAAATACCCGGCTAAGAACCCGTCAAAAAAATCACTGCGCAGTTTTGGCAGGATGTCCAAGAACTGCTCTTCAAAAACCTGCATGGTTTTCTGTATTTCAATAACTTTAGCCTCACCAAAGCTCTCTGAGTGCCGCATTGCACGTTCGATAAGTTCGTTTTGGTGAGGCCACAAGGCAGTGTCTTTCATCAATGAATCCCCGCATCGTTATAGGCTTCTTCCTTTAAGACTAGCCATTCGTGTACAGACTTTGACAAATAGCCCCAAATCGCCCTAGACGTTCTCTGTAGCACACTGATGTCTGGATTCTCCTCCGCTGCCGACAAGATGTTCATAACCCACTCTAGGGGATGAGACTCGCAGTACGGCGTAACTTCTGACAGCCAATCTTCGTTTGAATCTCTGAGAAAAGTAATCACTAGCTCTAACCGGAGCGTTTCTGTGTCAGCGAACTCTCGCCCAGCCGTCAGGAATGAATCGGGATAATCCCGCCATCTTACGTTCACCTGATTTAATGGCTCAATCAGGTCAAGCCAATAATGGTCAGTCATATATCCTCCAATAATGACAGTGTTTTTTGGATGTCCATACATGGACCGCCAGATAATAAACCGATTGGCCTATGAGCGTTAGACTTTTTGATTATAAACAGAATGGTTTTTGTTCCATGTGGAACACGGTTTTTTTTAAACCCGTTTGTGGGCAAAAAAATGCGGAAAAAGGCTTCAGGGGTTTTACCGCAGACATTCAGAGGGTTTGAGTTAGTAACTCCAAACCGTAGGGGAGGGGCGTTCGTCATCCCAATCAAGATGTATGAAGCGCGAACTACCTTTTTGATTTACACCGATACGGCGGCAACCCCGCAGAACAGCCACAGAAATGAGCGTGTGAGCGCGTTCACCGCTTACCCCTATGTCAACCGCCTTACCTGTCGTATGTGCGCCCACAGAGCGCCCATTCGCCGTCTTAGCGGCTTCTATTGGGTGGTTTGGACACCTGTAGCCTGAAGTGACAGGTAGCGGGAATCCACAATCTTCTCGAATCTGGTCTAGCTTCTTCCTGACCTCATCATCAAAGACTAACTCCTCGCAGCCGCACTGGCATCTAAGCTCCTTATCACTGAAGTAGCTCATTCCTTTTTACCTAAAAATAGCCCGAATGCGCCGGTAAGCGCCCCGGTCATTACGCTAACCAAAGCCGCTTGCTCCGGGTTAGGGTCAGGTAGGGACATAAACCACTCTACCGTGCGGTATGTCATCCCTATCATCGCAAACATTAGCAACCTGGGGATGATGCGCCATGCGTTTAACTGTTCTGGTGTCATTTTTCTCGCGCTATGTTTTTGGTTTTTTCAAAGGTTCGTAAACCACCAAGACCGAGCATTCCGAGAAGAACTGTGAGTAGGCTTTCCATCTCAAATACAGGTAGGTCAGGGGCTTCCACACCAGCCACCGCAATCCCAAAAACAACAAGAGGCTGCCCAACAAAGTGCCAAGCCAGAGCGACACCGCAAGTCCACCCGACAAATGGTCGCCAGCCAGCGACAAAAAGCGACTTGTGCGCTGCTTCAGCTTTGTTGATTTCAAGCTGGCCTTTTGCCAATTCTTGGGCGTGGCGTTCAGACATTGTGGCAATTTCATGGGCCAGCCTCGCTTTCTCATCTGCGTCCGGTATGAATTTATCTAGTAGCCCTGTTACGGGGCCGATCAGAGCCTGTAGCATTGTTTACATCCCCCCGAATTTCGAGTTAAAATGATTGCGCAGAGAAGGTGACGATCTTCGTTCAAGGTACAGGTACATAGTTCTGCTTGACTGCACTTCTACGCTCGGGGGGCTTCGGCCCCCTTTTTAATTCCCAAGGTACACCGCAAGCGACACGCCAGCGGTCACCATGATCCAGAACATCCGCTCCCCAAATTGTAAGGTTCTACTGTTAGTCAGTACGCTACTAGTTAGCGCCTTTATGTCATCTTGGTGGCGATCAATTTGTTTCTCATGGCGCTCCAGCCGCTTGAATGCAGACAGCAGACGCTCCTCTATCCGAGCAAAGTCCGCCACGGAATAGCTCAACTTATCGAGCTTGCCCTCAATCCTTTCTAACCGCTGTTCAGTCATTTCCAGAGCTTTTTCCACCGCTTTTTCAGCGCCTTCCACATAAACAAGAGGTCGATTTGCAGACCCTTGAACCACACCTTAACCTTGCGCAACCGCGCCTTCACGTTATTTACTCGCAAACGATACTGGTTACGCCATCTGCGTCTGTCACTGTCTGACATACCCTTGGCACTCCATCAATAATGTCCTGTATTGAGGTCGTGTAATTAGTCCACAACCCGTCAAGCAATGAATTGTTACCCGTATCAAGATTTAGGATCGTATCAAACGCATCCAAGGACACGTTAGTGACTCCGGTGATCCCAGCGCCACCTAGCTCCACAAGACCGTCCATCCCGGCTGTGGCGATGTCTGTATTAGCCCCAAATCCAGCGATACCTAAGTCAACTGCGCCTGTAATCCCCGCAGTTCCGAGTGTCACCATGCCATCAATGAAATCTGAGTAATCTGGCGCTGTCCCAGCGGCCCCAAGCCCAGCAATACCGACATCTGCTGTTGCTCGGTTCATGTCTGCGAAAGTGCCATACAAGGTAGCGTTGCTTTGTGAGGTGGCGGCTACACGGGCGAGGCTCACATCAGCGTTGTACTTCGCCATCGTCTTAGAGGCATCAGATTGCACCCATGCCATGCCAAGGCTTGTGAGAGGCGCTGCCAAGATGCTGGCCCACTGGATGGCCTGAGACTGCTGTGGAACAGGATTTATCGTTGGCGTTTGAGTTAACGCTAAGGCCATGACTGCTGCACTCGCCGCCTGCCCGTCTCCAGCCGCCGCAATCGCTGAAAGCGCATCGAACTTAGCTTGAGAAGCCGCCGCATTGGCCTGTGCTGCGGCGGTCACCGCTTCATAGTATTGGGTTGTGGTTGACGAACAGCCCGTTAAAACCGCTACACCTAACGCTAACAATAATTTTTTCATTTCATATATCCTTTGCCAAACTAACAATAAACGGTGAGTACCCCTTTTTTGATAACACTTTCTGCCAGCCTTTTCTGCCAGCCACGCTAACGCCATCACAGCCAATAGCCTTGGCATAATGTACAGCAGATTCGTCCATATCAACAATAGTGTCCATATTCCCACCAGCTAGGAATATGTGCAGGGTTTTTTTACGGGGATAAACGATTATCTCTGTCACCGCACACGCATCAGGGGCGGGCCAGAATTGCATGGTGCCTTGCTTTACACCATCAACGATGTCGCTAAATAAATGGGTGTTACCACCTCTGTCTAACGCCGCCTCAATCCAATGCCTGCAGCGATTTAGCTCCTCGTCCAGCGTTGGTTGTGTGCTTTCCATTTAATCATCCAGAACTTACCTTAACCGTGCCATTGTCATTCCATAACTGGCCCGCCACATTTGGGTCGCTCGTTTCTAAATTAGCGTTGCCCTTATTAGCTAACACCTGCACAAATTCCGGTACATTTGTCGCCGGGTCTCTGCGCGACACAACTAATGCCAGCGCCGATGCATCAAAAAGAACAATGCCATTTTCATTAGCCTTGTCTGTCGATACTTTTTGTGGCGTCAAAGACAGGTTGCGGGTCAGGTAATCGTTTAAATCTTCTGCCCATTGCTGCGGGTTGTCCGGGTTATACGGTGGCGGGGTCTCTTTGCTCACCTAGTCCCTCCTGACGATACGCGTAACCGGACATCGCCTAGCCTCCAGTTTTTACCTGTGCCGCCCTCAATACGCATTTTAAGCTGCCTGCCCGTGAACCTTACGTTCGTAGGGTTTCCGAGCGTTGTGACGTTGTGGGTTGTCTCTGTTCCATTCGGGTATAGCTTGGTCTTAAACGACAGGGACACATCGTTCTGTGTATCTTCCTCTGTGATGACCTCGCTGACCCGCGCCACCTGATCGCCATCTGCAAAGTTGATTGGCCCTGACTCGAGGAATACGTCATCTGACCCGTACCCATAACCTACTTCGTGCCGGTAAACAGAACTATCGCCCACCCACCACGGCTCTGCGAACGACCCACTATCTACGCCCGCTGAACGGTCAAGCGCACCGATAAGCCAGTGATTCTCACGATAATCATAAGCCACATAGCGATTGCACTCAGTAGCGCCATTCGCAGGATAAAACCACCACACCTCGTTGTACTTTTGGTTTGCTACACACCAGCCGTGGCTAACCTTATCTTGGTTCAATTCGGTAAACACTTTGTCGTGTACCTCGCATGGCAGCACTCTGGCCTGCGAACCGTCATATACGAAAAAGTTGTTTTTGCCCATCCAGAAGGCTGACGGGCCGACCGACGAGATCATGTTTTTCGAGACTAGCCCGCAGGAATCGCCAATCTTTTGGAAGCCGAAAACTGTCGGCGGGCCTTGATATGTGGCTGTCCAGCAGTCAACGCTTGTCAGCAGAAGCGTCCTGCCACGCACACGCACACCGGCAACTAACGTCCCGGCTGTCTGTAGCTCGATGTCACCAGCCTCATTAGTTACCTGTGGCTGCCATTCATAAAGATTTTCTCTGTCACACCACTGGACTTTTCTGGGGTTACCACCAGCGCCGAGCGCAAAAACAAACCGCTCCGCTGTAACGACCAGACCATAATTATCGTTAGGCACTTGGTTGGCGGCGGAGTCTGCGCTGACTTTTGTGAGCTTTTCTGTAGTCTGCGCCAAAGACCACGCAGCCATATCCAGTTCCCACAAAAAGCCGTCTGTTTGCGAAACTGCTACTAAATCCTGACCCCAATTGTCTAACGACCAGAGCGTGGCCTCTGCAATGGAGTAGTCCCCTTCGCTTTCTACGCCGTATTCGCCAGCGCCATAGTTGCCGCCACCATACGCGGTGTTCTGACTCGCATCTGGCGTACCTGTCACCCCGCCGGACGGCGTAATGTCGTAAACCGACCCATTGCCATTAACGATGACAATTCGATTATATGCAGCCGCCGCAAAATGCGGGCTGTTGCTGTTGTTGGTCCATGAATGGCCTGTGCGATACAGCCGATCTTCCTTATAGACACGGAAGTTTGTCACAACGCCATCGGACTGCCCGTATACATAGAACCCCGTGTTACTGGCGTTTGCCAAGGTTCCTGTGTTGATCTTCTGGATGACCCTTGTAACGCCGTCAACTTCAGACGCTGTGATTGCGGTGCCGGACACCCCGTTTAGCCGAGGCAATACCTGCCCAGTAGTTAGCGATGAAAAGGTAATCTCAACGAAATAATCGGTGTCGGCCTCTAGCGCACTAAACTCGTTACGGAACACGTTTCCGTAAACGCCGCCCTCCTGACCACCAATATCAAAAGTGATTGTGCCGTCTGTGGTGTTTTGAGTCAGAGTCCCATCGCTGGTGCTAATCGTCCAGCCCGTGCTGCTTTTGAAGTCACCGTTCGTTATGAGGTTTTCTAAGTCAGCAAAGTGCGCCCAGCCACCCACAGGCTGCGCTGCGTTGTTAGTCCACCGCACAAGGCTTGAGTCTAGCCACCGGCCCTTTGAGTCTAGCTCGTTGCCGTGGTTATAAATGCCTGCTGGGATGTCTAACTTCACTAATGGCATTATGAGAATGGCCCCACAAATGACCCGTAAATAGTATTGTCACATTTCCAAAGCTGTACCCAATTAGTATTGGAGCTATGCAATGATGGCGGATTCCCGTATGCCCACTCCATGGGAGGCCAAGTCACGGAATCACTCCCTACGCTTGTGATTTTAAGGCTAACGAACTGCCCGTTTGCGAAATTACTTGCGGTGATTTCAATGGGTCCGCCCATGTTTATCGTCTGCACGGTGCCATTAGCAGGGTCTATGTCGATTGTGCCGCTGGTGCCTGCCTCATGGACCTCCTCAGTCACCTTGCCCGTGACTTCCAAATCCTTGAGCTTTACCGTCGCGGCAGGCGACCCAGCAGTACCGCCATTCAGCAGCGTGTCGAGGTTAGTCCAGTTCGTGTTGAGCTTTGTCCCCCACGCATTGGCGTCACCGCCAACCGCAGGCAAGTTAAAATCAAATTTGCTTGTGTCTGTCATGCCTGATCCCTTACGTTAAGTTGGTGCTAGGGTAATACCTGCTTTGGCCTGGGTACACGATCCTCACCGCGCCGTGATCGCCTGAGCGCCCACCATATCCTGCGTCTGGATTAAGGTATCTAGCGCCCGCCCTGCTCGGCGCACCACCACCATAGCCAACAGTGCCTCCACTAACGCCTGATTGTGGCGACCCCACGCCGCCATTTTCACCTCGCTCGTCACCACCCGCACCGTTTGCGCCTGCGCCAAATATTGCCGTTCCGCCGCCGTGTGCGCCCTCACCAGAAGCGCCGTTCAAGAATCCACCCATCGTTCCAGACGCACCGCCACCGCCTGCTCCGCCCGCGCCGTCTTGTCCGGAGTCTTGCTGAAAATCTCCACCTGCTCCGCCGACACCAGAGTAACCTCCTGCTCCGCCTCCGCCATTTCCCTCACGGTTTTCGGCCCCTAATCCGCCCGCGCCACCCGCGTATGATGCTGATGACAGCGCATCTGAATCAATAAAAACAGTATCCTGAGAGGTTGAATTAGCCCCGCCCTTACCACCCGGTGCGCGAAACAGCAACGTGCCGCCACGGGATATAGTGGTTGATCCACCATGACCGCCGGGTTGGGTTGTAGAACTTGAATAAGCAAGACCATCTCCCCCATCTCCCACAACCACCGCCAAGCTCTCTCCGGGCGTCACCAAAAACGTAGCGTAAACTAGCGTTCCGCCAGCACCAGCCTCGACAGTACCGGGAAAATTGTCAGAACTACCACCACCGCCGCCGATCATCACCGCTGAAACGGTTGTCACCCCCGCTGGCACGGTAAATGTGTACGAGCCGGCTGCCGTATATTTTTCATCGCCTTCTGCCGGAAGACCCTGACTTGTAATCAAATGCCTAAACATTAGTTCTGCTCATGCGGTAATAGTTTATCCGTCCAGCCTGCACTGCCTTCGCTCACATTCGTCCATGTATCTGACGGTTCAGTCACATTAGACCATGTATCAGACGGTTCTGAAACTGACTCATATTTCAGACGGCTACTAATTTTCATCTGGCCTACTGCGACCATTCTTGCTGCCTGACGGGTGTATGTCGCTGACAGGGCGCTTTGTTGACCCCCCGTGGCTGATATAGCTGCCGCAGCGGTGACAGTGATAGGCGCACCTATAAGGGTCGTGCTTGTGCCTGCGGCTTTAAACGCTTGGAAAATACGCCGGATCGCCGCTACGTCTGC
>MDTE01168524.1_pt1 | contig 10239 bp, 8 predicted proteins | sample 811231 | NCBI WGS metagenome assembly MDTE01 (sample SAMN05326651, study PRJNA326480) | marine metagenome | isolation source: seawater | place: Indian Ocean: Red Sea | collected 2010 | reverse complement strand
CTACCTGCGCGCGGGGCAGATGCGCCTTGTCGGCGAGCCGGTCGAGCGGCGTGCACAGGCAACCGACCACATTCACGATCTCGTCTGGCTCGGCTTCGAAGCGGCTGGCGATGGCAACGGGATAGTTGCGCCGCACCACGGTTCCGAAATTCCCCGACGCGGCGAGCTGGTGATGCAGCCCGCCATCGGTAACCAGATAGGTCTCGCCGTAGCTATCCTTGCGGTCGACGATGCGTGTCAGGTAAACTCCTGCTTCGCCAACGAGATAGCGGCCGAGTTCGATGAAAAGTTCAGCTTGTGAAAGGGTTTCCGGCAAGGTCTCGAAGCGATCCTCGAGCGCGGCACCCACCGCTCCGATATCGAGCGGCTCGTCGCCCGGAAAATAGGGAATGCCGAAGCCGCCACCCATATTGAGCTTGGGCAGGATAACACCCGCCTCGCGCGCCACGCGGTCGGCGCAATCGAGCACCTTCGCCTGCATGTCGATGACTGCATCGACAGAGAGCGCCTGACTGCCGGTGAAAATATGCAGCCCGCGAAAATCGCAACCGGCGGCAATGATGGATTGGATAAGGGCCGAAACACGCTCCGCATCGACCCCGAAAGGCTTGGCCCCCCCGCCCATCTTCATGCCCGAGCCCTTGAGTTCGAAATCGGGATTGACGCGAACGGCGAACCGCGGGGTTTCACCAAGCCGCTCGGCAATCGCCAGCGCGCGCTCGGCTTCGTTCTCGCTTTCGAGATTGAGTGTGACACCGGCAGCGACAGCGGCTTCGAGTTCTTCGTCGCGCTTGCCAGGTCCGGCGAAACTCACACGCGACAGATCGAAACCGGTCGCCCGTACCATCTCCAGCTCTCCCCCGGAGGCGATATCGAGACCGTCGGCGAGATTGGAAACATACTCAAGAAGCGGCGCAAAGCTATTGGCTTTAATTGCATAATTTATCTTCAAGCGATCGGGCATTGCAGCGCGCAATTCGGCGAAGCGCCGCGCGATCCGCTCGCGTGAGTAGACGAAAAGCGGCGTGCGCCCGACCCGCCCTACAAGGTCGCTCACAGGCGTATCGCCAATGGCCAGCTCTCCGTCGATCGCCTCGAAACCGGGGGGAATGGGACCGAGAGGCTTCATGCGCCGATCTCCGCCGCAATCGCGGTGCGATCGATCTTGCCATTGGGGTTGAGCGGCAACGCATCGCGCCAGTGGATCACATGCGGTTGCATGAAATTGGGAAGCTCCTTCTGCAAGGCCCTGGGCAGTGCCGTTTCGGGTTCGGCGGCATCTCGCGCCGGACGCACCACGAGGTGGATGGCATGGCCGAGCCGCTCGTCCTCAACGCCGAGCGCAACCGCTTCCGCAACCAGTCCAGTGCCCAGCGCCGCGCTCTCGATCTCTTGCGGACTGATGCGATTGCCCGAACTCTTGATCATCGCATCGCGTCTGCCGACGAAGTAGAGCAGACCATCCGCATCGCGCATCACACGGTCGCCCGACCAGACGGCGGTTCCGCCATATTCGGACATATCGGGCGCGGCTTTGAACCGCTCGCGCGTGCGCTTCCCGTCCTGCCAATAGCCATGCGCGACTAGCGGCCCACAATGCACCAGCTCTCCTTCCTGGCCGGGTTCGGCAAGCGATCCGTCATCGGCGATCACAAGGATCTCGGCGAAGGGAATGGCCCGGCCCATCGATGTCGGATGCGTGTCGACCAGCGCCGGATCGAGATAGGTGGACCGGAATGCCTCGGTCAGACCATACATCGGAAAAATGCGTGTTTTCGGGAAGATGGACTGCATATCACGCACGAGTTCCAACGTGAGCGCGCCGCCCGAATTGGTCAGCCGACGCATCGAGGACACCGCTTCCGCAGGCCAGTCCAGATCGGTGAGCTGCGCCCAGAGCGGCGGTACTGCGGCGAGCGTGGTCACGCCATGCCTGGCGCAAGCCTTGGCGACATCGCGCGGGAAGAGATAGTCGAGCGGTACGACGCAGCCACCCGCATACCAGGTCGAAAGCAACTGGTTCTGGCCGTAGTCGAAGCTCAACGGCAGCACGGCCAGGGTGACATCGTCGCTTTCCATGCCGAGATAATGCGCCACGCTGACCGCACCCAGCCACATATTCGCGTGGCTTAGCATCACGCCCTTCGGCTTGCCGGTCGAACCGCTCGTATAGAGGATCGCGGCGAGCTCTTCCGCGTCGTGGCTGGAGGGCGGAACTATCGTATTTTCGGTTTCGGCCAGACTGAAAGTCTCCGCCTCATCGATGGTCACGCAGCCCGGCGGTACATCTCCGTCCTCCAGCGAGCCCAGGCGCGCCTTGGTCCCTATCAGGAGCGCTGCACCGCTATCGCTCAGGATATGAGCCACTTGCGCGCGTTTGAGCAGGGGGTTGATCGGAACATGAACCAACCCGGCCCGCGCCGCGGCGAGTGGAAGCAGGCAGGTCAGTTCGCCCTTGGCGGCCCAACTGGCAACCCTGTCTCCCTTGTCTCGCTTGCTTGCCAGCCATCCCGCCAGCCTGGCGACACCATTCCTCAACTCCTCATAGGTAAGTGTGCGGTCGCGCAGCGCCAATGCAGGCGCCTGTGCACTCCCGCGCTCGATCAGTTGATCGAGCGGATAGGGCGTGGGATCAGGCATTAACGCTCCTTAGCGAAGGAAATCCGTTGGACATTGCGGTCAGCTATCACGAGACGGTTACCAAACTGCAAGGGCTCGATCTGCCCGGCAAGGGGCCTTTCGACAGGCTGGATTGGTTCGCTCTGCTCGAAGACCCGCTTTTCGTTCAGGCGGAACGTGGTGGCGAACAGCTAATCCTGCCATTGCAAGTCGGGCCGTCGGGCCTGTCCAGCCTGACCAACTGGTTCTCTTTCACCTGGCGGCCTCTCGGCAGCTCCGACTTTCTGCTTCGGGCGATCGCGAGGGATTTGCGCCGCCGGGCGTATCTCCTCGATCTGGCGCCCGTCCCCGAAGAAGATGGCAGCGCCTCGCGACTGGAAACCGCCTTCCGCAAGGCTGGCTGGCTGGTCTTTCGCCAGCAATGCGATGAAAACCATGTTCTCCGGGTCGAAGGGCGCAGTTTCGCCGAATACTGGGCGATGCGCCCCGGCAAAATGCGCACTACCCTCAAGCGCAAGGCGAAGAAGGTCGCCGTCGAGATCCTCGACCGCTTCGACGAAGCCGCCTGGGCCGATTATAGGGCCGTTTATGCGGAAAGCTGGAAGCCCGATGAAGAACGCGCCGACATTCTCGAAGCCTTCGCGCGCACCGAAGGGGAAGCGGGGCGTATCCGGCTGGGTATCGCACGCGCCGAGGGGCGTCCGGTCGCGGCGCAGTTCTGGACGGTCGAAGATGGAGCGGCCTATATTCATAAACTGGCCCATATCGAGGCAGCCAAACCGCTTTCGGCAGGTACGACCCTAAGCGCGGCCCTGTTCGAGCGCGTGATCGATACCGACCGGGTCGAACTGGTCGACTTCGGGACCGGCTCCGATCCTTACAAGCGCGACTGGATGGAACTGAACCGACCGCGTTATCGTCTGACATGCCTCGACTGGCGCCAGCTCGGCGCTTGGCCCGCCATAGGACGGGCGCTGATCCGCCACCTTGCACCGCACAATAGGCCCAGCTAAAGGCGTCGCCTCAAGGAATAGGGGAAGTTCGAGCAATGACCGCCGATACTGCCAGTGCCGCGAAGACCGGGCCGAGCCGCAGCGAAATCGACCAGACGCTGCGCGCGATCCTGCGCGATGTGCTGGGCCTCGACCAGGCGCAGGTCGATGGCTTCGATGGCGAGACCGGGCTTTTCGGCCATTTGCCCGAACTCGATTCCATGGCGGTTGCCGGGCTGCTGACCGAGATCGAGGACCGCCTCGATATCGTCATCGAGGATGAGGACGTCGACGGGGAAATGCTCGAAAGCTACGGCGGTCTGCTCGCCTTCACCGAAGCCAAGGTCGTCGAAGGCTGACCTCGACAATGTACGTTACATGGCCTTGCCCGCTGCCGGATGGCAGCACGGGCGAGGAAATGGCGCTTCGCTTCGACAAGGATCGCCCCCGGCGCCTGCTGATAATCCCGCCACTATTCGATGAAGCCAACAAGTTCCGACATCAACTAACTGGAATCATGCTACAGTTCGATGCAAACGGCGTGGACTGCTTTCTGCCCGACCTGCCGGGCTGCAACGAAAGCACCGCGCCGCTCGCCGACCAGTCCATCGCCGGTTGGCGGGCCGCCACCGTCGCGGCCGCGGCGCATTTCGCGGTGACGCACGTCTTCGCCGTGCGTTCGGGCGGATGGCTGTTGCCCGATACCTTGCCGGGCTGGATCTACGCCCCGGTCAAGCCCAGGCAGGTTTTGCGTGGGATGCTGCGGGCACGCAGCCTCGCGGCGCGCGAAGCCGGTGTCAGCGAAAGCTCCCAAGATCTGCTGGCCAGCGGTCGGCAAGAGGGCCTCACTCTCGCCGGATGGGACCTCGGCGCCGCCTTGATCCGCGAGCTGGACGAAAGTGAATTTGCACCGCCTGCCGACGCGGTCACCATCGAACAGGGCGAAGTCGGCGGCAAACCGCTGTGGCTGCGCGCGGAAAACGATCACGACCCAGCCCAGGCCGATACCCTGGCGGGGATCATCCTTGGCGGACTGGCCGACTGATGGCGCGGTTGCATCTGACTTTCGAATGCCAGGGCGCACGCTGCGGGGCGACGCTCGACAATGCACCCGGCACCACCGGCCTGCTGGTGGTCAGCGGAGGCAATGAAATCCGCGCCGGAGCCTTCAACGGGCAGGCACATCTCGCAGCGCAAATCGCGACGGCTGGTTTCCCCGTGTTCCGCTTCGATCGCCGCGGAATCGGCGACAGCGAGGGCGAAAACCGCGGATTTCGGAAATCGCGCAGCGATATCGCGGCCGCATTGCTCGCATTCCGCGCCATCGCACCGCAGCTCCAACGGGTGGTCGGTTTCGGCAATTGCGATGCTTCTTCCGCCCTTATGCTGGCCGGTGGGGCGGGCTGCGATGCGCTGATCCTGAGCAATCCCTGGACCATCGAGGATGGCGAGGATGACAGCCCGCCGCCCTCCGCCATTCGGTCCCGCTATTTGGAAAAACTCAAGAACCCACGGGAGCTTATCCGGCTTATCTCAGGGCAGGTCGATCTCAAAAAGCTTGCGCGGGGATTGCTGAAGGCCGGTCGGACACAGGGCACCCCTTCCTCGCTCGCCCAGGAGATGCGGCAGGGCCTGGAGAGCTTCGACGGTCGGTCGGCCATCCTGCTTGCCGAGGCGGATCGGACCGCGCAGGTCTTTGCCGAGCGCTGGGACGCGGACGACGCCCGCATGGCGCGCTGCCCGGGCGCCGATCATGCCTATTCCAGCGCAGAGGCGCAGCTATGGCTCCACCAGCAGATCCTCGCTACGCTACGCTCTCAGCGAGTGAAATAGCTCGTCAGTTCGACATGCGTGGACCAACGGAACTGACCCACCGGGCGCAGTTTCCGAAGCCGAAATCCAGCATCGACCAGCACCTTCGCATCGCGTGCCCAACTTGCGGGATTGCAGCTCACATAAGCGACGCGTGTCGCCGTGCTTCCGGCAATCTGCGCGATCTGCTCGCGCGCTCCCGCACGCGGCGGGTCGAGCAGAATGGCGCCGAACCGGCTTGCTTCTTCGGCCTGCAGCGGGTTGCGGAACAGATCGCGGTGAAGCGTCAGAACGGGCGCCTGGCGGCCATTGGCCGCGGCCTTGCAGGCGAGATGCGCGTCGCGCGCCGCCTCGACCGCGAGCACCTTGCGCGGCCCGGCCAGTGCGAAGGCAAAGGTCCCTAGGCCCGAAAACAGGTCGGCTACGGTCGACGCACCTTGCAGGAAGTCCACCGCATCCTCGACAAGGACGCTTTCGCCATCACGCGTTGGCTGGAGGAAGCTGCCATGCGGGAAAGGCACCGCGAAGCCGCTCAAGCTGACCGTCAGGGGTTCGGGCTCCCACACCGTTTCGGGCCCGTAGCCGCGATCGAGCGATAACCGCGCGAGCGCATGATCGCGCGCGAAATCGAGCATCGCCTCGGTCGCCGCAAGCCCCTCCGCCGATATGCCCTTGACGATACAGTCGACCCCCTGATCGGCCAGCGTCAACTCGATATCGACAGCCTGCCGTTCGCCATGCGTGGCCACCAGCTTGCGCAGAGGCTCCACCAGAGCAAACAGCTCGGGCACGAGGATATGGCATTCGCGCATATCGACGATGCGGTGCGAGCCGCCTTCGTGAAAGCCCAGCACCGCGCCTTTCGCGGTTCGCAGAGCATGCAGCGTCGCACGGCGGCGTGACTTGGGCGGCGAGAGATGCGTGGGCAGCACCTCGCCCACGGCAATATCCTGCGCTTGCGCCGCGTGGACGACACGATCGGTCACGAATTGGCGCAGTGCCGTTTCATCGGCGTGCTGAAGCTGGCAGCCCCCGCAATTGGGAACGTGTCGGCACGGCGGGATGACATGATGCGGTCCCGGCGTCAGCGTGCCATCGGCAGCAACCGCATCGCCCGGCACGCCGCGCGCAACATGCCGGCCAGAAGGCGTGACGCCATCGCCGCGCGCGGCAATTCGCTGAATGATCTCGGTCTCGCTCACAGGAATGCCGCCATGGCCGGTTTGACCGCACGGGCGAGATCGCCGGCCGAAAATGCGGGCGATGCCAACCGTGCGGCTTCATGATGCAGCCATACGGCCTCATCGCAAGCACGGGCCGGATCGCCATGGGTTGCGAGGCGCGAGGCCGCGATCCCGGCGAGTACGTCGCCCGTACCTGCAGTCGATAGCCAGCTCGAACCGAGGGGGAAGAACGATGTCATGACGTCACATTGCAGAACGGTGTCCGGTCCCTTGGCCAGCACGGTCAGGCCCGTGGCCTCGTGCAATGCGCGCGTGCGCTCGAGCTTCTGCTCGGCGCCGATGCCGAAGGTTGCGCATAGCTGGGCGAGCTCGCCTTCGTGCGGCGTGACGCACAGTTTTGCCGGGTCGGCGCCGTCAAGCATAGTCTGGTCGATCAGATGCAGCGCATCGGCGTCGAGGACGGTCGGCACCTTTCGCGCCAGTACGCGCTCGAGCCGCTCGCGCGCGGAATCGTCGCGGCCAAGGCCCGGTCCGACGAGGAAAGCGGAAATCCGGTCGTCGGCGATCCGTTCGGCGAAACCGCCTTGCTCTATAACCAGTTCGGCGGGCGCATCGGGGTGCGAATGCTCGCTGAGCAGTTTGACGTAACCCGCCCCGGCGCGCATTGCCCCCTCCGCCGCCAGCAGCGGCGCACCGGGCATGGCACCCGCAACGATGGCTAGCAACCCGCGGCGGTATTTGTGCGTATCCTGGGCCGGGGCGGAGAAATGTGGCCGCGCGGATAAACATGCAGGCATATCCGCGAGTTCGAGGCCGATCCGGACAAGCCGTCTGACCCCCATCGATCGCATGGCGGGCATGAGGAAATGCGCCTGTTTCCACGCGCCGAGGGCCAGCGTCAGATCGTATTGCACAAGCGGTCCCAGCACCTTGCCACTGTCGCTATGCACCACGCTCGGCACGTCGATTGCTATTTTATAGCAATTGCTTGCAGACAGAGATTCAAGCAGTTTGGCAAATGCCCCGCCAACTTCGCGATCGAGGCCGTAGCCGAACAGGCAGTCGACAATGACCGGGTTCCGCAGCCAATTGCCGCTCGCAACCTCGCCCGAAAACTGCGCCCGTGCATGAAGCGCAGTCTCGCTTTTCGGTTCCACCGGTGCCACGACCTGAACGTCATACCCCTTCCGGTGGAGAGCATGGGCAATCACATAACCATCGCCGCCGTTGTTACCCGGTCCGCAGAGCACCGTTACCGGCCTGCCCGCTGCCACGCGCATGACCCATTGTGCCGCGCCCTCGCCCGCTCGCCGCATCAGTTCCCATTCGCTGGTTCCGCCGGCCATGGCCGCCTGTTCGGCAGCGCGCATCTGGTCGACGGTGAGGACGGCATCAGTCATTGCCGAGCGTTTCCCAGCGATAGCGATCGGTGCCGATGGTCAGCGTGACCGTGGAGCCTTCGCGCACGCTTTCGGCTTCCTGAGACCCGTCGAACTCAACGAGGCCGGCGGGCGTATCGGCAGGGGCGAGCTTGCGGAAACCGCCATCCGGGTGCCGTATGACGAAATAGGTTTCGCCACCTTGGCCGATTTCGACCAGACGGCACTCGCTGGCAAAATCGCTCGCGCCCTGCAGCGCACAGCGGACCGGCGTGCCACCCTCGGACGCGATATCGGGCGCGCCCTCGCATGCGGCCAGGACAGACAGGGCCAGAAGAGGCGTCGGGAGGAAACGTTGCGCAATCACCATCCCACGGCGCTGCCACGCGCGGCGCGCGGGGGCAAGCCTCAGCGGCGTCTGACTTGCGATACGTCGCGGATGGCGCCCCGCGCGGCGGAGGTGGTCATCGCGGCATAGGCTTCGAGCGCGGGCGAGACGCGGCGTTCACGCGGGGCCGCCGGGGCAAAACCCTTCGCCTCCTGCGCCGCGCGCCTTTCGGCGAGCACGTCATCCGAGACGGCAAGATGGATCGTGCGCTCGGGAATCGAAATTTCGATCCTGTCGCCTTCCTCGACCAGGGCGATCGCGCCGCCCTGCGCCGCCTCGGGCGAGACGTGACCGATCGACAGGCCCGAGGTGCCGCCCGAAAAGCGCCCGTCGGTGAGCAATGCGCATGCCGCGCCGAGCCCCTTCGATTTGAGATAGCTGGTCGGATAGAGCATTTCCTGCATGCCGGGGCCGCCGCGCGGACCTTCGTAACGGATCACCACGACATCGCCCTCGACCACCTGGCCGGCGAGGATTGCGGTCACCGCATCGTCCTGGCTCTCATAGACCCTGGCAGGACCGGAGAAGGTCAGGATACTCTCGTCCACACCTGCCGTCTTCACGATGCAGCCGTCGCGCGCGATATTGCCGTAGAGCACGGCGAGCCCGCCATCCTGGCTGAACGCGTGTTCGGCGCTGCGGATCACCCCGTTCTCGCGGTCGAGGTCGAGGCTGTCCCAGCGGGCAGACTGGCTGAAGGCGGTCTGCGTCGGCACACCGCCCGGCGCTGCGGAGTAGAATTCGCGTACCTTGCTGTTCCGTGTACGCCCGATGTCCCAATCGTCGAGCGCGTCGCCCATGGTCGGGCTGTGTACCGTTGGCAGCGCGGTGTGGAGCAGGCCCGCCTTTTCCAGCTCGCCGAGAATCGACATGATCCCGCCGGCGCGGTGGACATCTTCCATGTGGACGTCGCTCTTGGCCGGGGCGACCTTGCTGAGGCACGGAACCTTGCGCGAAAGCCGGTCGATATCCTGCATGGTGAAATCCACCCCCGCCTCATGCGCGGCGGCCAGCAGGTGCAGCACAGTGTTGGTCGAGCCGCCCATGGCGATGTCGAGGCTCATCGCATTCTCGAACGCCTCGAAACTGGCGATGGAGCGCGGCAGAACGCTGGTGTCATCCTCCTCGTAATAGCGTTTGGCCAGCGTCACCACGAGGCGCCCTGCCCGTTCGAAGAGGCTCTTGCGATCGGCATGGGTGGCCAGCGTCGAGCCATTCCCCGGCAGCGACAGGCCCAACGCCTCGGTCAGGCAGTTCATCGAATTGGCGGTGAACATGCCGCTGCACGATCCGCAGGTCGGGCAGGCGTTCTGCTCGATCGCGGTGACTTCCTCGTCGGTGTAACTCTCGTCTGCGGCGGCGACCATGGCATCGACGAGGTCGAGCGCGACTTCCTTGCCCTTCACCACGACCTTGCCCGCCTCCATCGGTCCGCCCGAAACGAACACGGCAGGCACGTTCAGCCGCATCGCCGCCATCAACATGCCCGGCGTGATCTTGTCGCAATTGGAAATGCACACCATCGCATCGGCGCAATGCGCGTTCACCATATATTCGACGCTGTCGGCGATCAGGTCGCGGCTGGGGAGTGAATAGAGCATCCCGTCATGCCCCATGGCGATCCCGTCATCGACCGCGATGGTGTTGAATTCCTTGGCCACCCCGCCCGCCGCCTCGATCTGCCGCGCGACCAGCTGGCCGAGGTCCTTCAGGTGCACATGCCCCGGCACGAACTGGGTGAAGCTGTTGACCACGGCGATGATCGGCTTGCCGAAATCGCCGTCTTTCATCCCCGTCGCGCGCCACAATCCGCGCGCGCCGGCCATGTTGCGGCCATGGGTGGTGGTACGGGAACGATAGGCGGG
>MDTE01040892.1_pt1 | contig 10240 bp, 13 predicted proteins | sample 811231 | NCBI WGS metagenome assembly MDTE01 (sample SAMN05326651, study PRJNA326480) | marine metagenome | isolation source: seawater | place: Indian Ocean: Red Sea | collected 2010 | reverse complement strand
TGTGATGCCACACCATCTTCTAGCAAATAATTTTTTTTTGAATGATTTGATATTTCCATTATTAAGTGATATTATCCCTCCAGTGGGCATTGCCAGATTTTTTACTGGGTGGAAACTAAAACACACAGCATTTCCATGACTACCAATTTTATTTCTAGAGTATTTTGTTCCTACCGCGTGGGCAGCATCTTCTATAACATGCAAATTATTTTTCTTAGCTAATTTCATAATAGCATTTAGATTACAAGATATGCCGCCAAAATGAACTGGTAATATTGCAGCAGTATTTTTTGAAATAGCATTTTGTATTTTTTCAGGATCAACACATAATGTGTCAGGTTCAATATCTACAAAAATAGGAATACCACCATTTTCAACAATACAATGAGCAGTTGAAACAAAGCTCATAGATGGTAAAATTACTTCTTTATTTTTTATATTGAATAAAGATAATGCAAGGTTTAATGCGGCTGTTCCGCTATTTACAGCCACACATAAATCAGATTTAACATAATTTTGAAATTTTTTTTTCAAATTTTGAAACTAACCCAGAACCAGAACCAGAAGCCCAAAATTTAGAATTAAGGACCTTGATCAAAGCATTTTTTTCATTTGAATTGATCGAAGGATCAAATAATTTAATTAATTTATTCATTGTTAATCTTATTTTTTAAAAATTCATGATCTTCTTTTAAAGATTTTTCATATCCATCATGCTTTATGTGGCTATTAATTTCTAATAATGAAGGTTCAATTAAAAATAATTGTAATACATCATTGAGATGTATTGGCCTGTTTTTAATTTTTGATAAAATCTTTTCAACCAAGATAAAATCAAAGTTAGTATCAACAGTGCAACGTATGTGAGACATGTTTTCGTTAAAAGAGTGATTATACTGCTTAAAGATCTCTTTATTTTTATAAAAATACGGAGTTACATGTTCACGTTCGGAAGGAAGTTTAGCTTCATTCCAAACTTTTTCAAGGGAAGAAAATGAAAATACCTCAACGGCAAATCCAAGAGGAAACGTAGGAGGTTGTTCAGTTGACACATAATCAAATTTTGATGAAGTAAATTTTGCTATAACTTCATCAATAATTAAGGGATCACTCAATGGATTATCTGAAGTTATTCTCACAATAGTTGAAAAATTAAATTTTTTTGCACATTGATAATATCGATCTAAAACATCTTGAGAATCACCACGGAAATAATCTATTTCAAATTCTTTACAAAAGTTAACAATTTCATCATCTTCATCCAACTTGGTTGTCGCAATAACAACTTTATCTATTAATTTAGTATGCGATAATTGATCAAGAAGAAACTTTAGCATGGGAGTATCACTATCAAGTTTTTTCATAGCTTTTCCAGGCAATCTAGTTGAGCCGATTCTAGCCTGTATTATACATCCAATCATATCTTAATTTTTTTTATTATCATTTAGATATTTCTGTAAAATGAATAGTACTAACGGATGTTTTCAGATATAAGAATTATTGAAAATAATTAATGAAAAATTTTTCTAAGTTTAGTTTTAGCAGGTAATTCAGATTTCCATATACGTTTTTTACCATCACCTAGAATTTTTTCTAGATCTCGTATATCTCTGACCATTCTACGAAGTCCCTCGGGTTCTAATGATGCTGCTTGATCAGAACCATACATAGTTCGATCTAATGTTATGTGTCTTTCAATAGAGGTTGCACCTAAAACTATAGCAGGGATACAAATGTTGTATGCACCCACTTCATGACCGCTATATCCAACCTTGCAGTTAAATTTTTTCTTCAACATAGGAATTAACTGAAGATTTGCTTCTTCAATTGGCATAGGATAAGCACTATGCGAATGCATTAATTCGAATGGACATTTATTTTTTTTGAATAATTTTATAGCACTTTCAATTTCTTTAATTGTACTCATTCCAGTTGAAATAAAGGTTGGTTTTCTTTCTTTTGCAACTATTTCAAGGAGGTTTTTGTGCGTAAGCATTGCAGATGCAATTTTATTAAATTTTGTTTTAAATTTTTGCATTTCAATTTGACTTTGTGTGTCCCAACAAGAAACGAACCAAGAGATTTTATTTGCTTTGCAGTATTTATCTATAATTTTGTAATCATTAATAGAGAATTCTAACCCTTCTTTTTGTTCTCTAGTTGTAGTCCCCCATGGACTATCACGGGATGAATTTAGTGTTTCCTCATCGTAGACAAGATCGATAGTTCTTTTTTGAAATTTTACTGCATCACATCCAGCACTTTTTGCAATATCAATTAGTTTTTTAGCAATATTCAGATCACCATTATGATTAATTCCAATTTCAGCAGTGATAAACACCATAAATTACTTCTAAGACTTTTTTTTATAAACGTGACTTAGCATTGAACAGTGTTATTTGGTAAGATTTTTTTCTACTTGTTCACAAATTATATGAATTACAGTTCTATGTGCCTCTTGTATTCGAGGCGTACTATTTGACGGAATAGGAATTATTATGTCACTGTATTTTTTAATTTTAGAGATACTATTTCCAGTTAATGATATAATTTTCGCTCCAAGTTTTTTCGATGTTATGATACCTTTGATAACATTTTTTGAATTTCCACTTGTAGAAATAGCAATTACAACATCCCCATTTTTAACAATTCCTTCGCACTGGCGTGAAAAGATATTTTCAAATCCATAATCATTCCCAAGTGCCGTCAAAATGGAAGTATCCGTAGTCAAAGCAATGGCGGATAGTGATTTTCTTTTTAATAAATATCTGCCAATTAATTCTCCAGCCATATGTTGTGCATCAGCAGCACTGCCACCATTACCAAAAATTATAATTTTCTTTTTATTTTCGAGTGATTTGCTTAATAGTGAAATAGAGTTTGCAATTGGAGTTTCAAGTTTTTTTGAATTAATGATTATGGCTGAACTTTCATCAAATAATTTTTGAATTTCAGAATTTTTTTTCATTTTTACCTCATCTCTCATGTTTAAAATCTAAAATTAAATTTGCTAATTCTCTAAATGCACCACTGCCACCAATATTTTTACATACATAATTCGATATGTTTTTTGCTTCCGAAATTCCATCTTTTGGACTAGCAGACAACCCAACTAATTTTAACAATTGAACATCATTAATATCGTCACCAATAAATGCAATATTTTTTGCCTGAATCTTATATTTTTGAATAATTTTTTCCAGTAACAAGGATTTATTCTGTATGCCATCATAAAGATGATCTATGGACATTTTCTTACTCCATTCTTTAACAATTTTCGTTTTTTCTTTGGTAATAATTATTGTGGGTATCTTCTGCTTTTTTAATAATGTGACACCCATTCCATCACGAGCATGAAATTTTTTCATTACATCACCTTTATCTGAATAATACATTCCACCATCGGTTAAAACACCATCAACATCGGTAATAACCAATTTGATGGATAAACATTTTTTTCTAAGTTCGGAGGAAGAGAGTTTCATACATCAATAATTTTTTTCTAGTATATTTAATGTTCTAAGGATAAATCTGTGGGGATTTGTTTATTAAAATATAAATTTATGAGAATAACACACATTGTATGAAAGATAATTTCAAAATAAAAGAAGATGGAAAAACTATTTCAAATTTAGATTCAAAACTAGATGAAAATAACAAATTGATTTTTAAGAAAGATAGTGATGAAAAAGAAATTACTGCAGAAGAATTTGAGGATTTTATTGTAAAATCAGGTGCAGCAGGCTCATTCATGATTTTCAGATCTGAGAAAAAAGAGACAGAGATGGGAATTGATGAGCTCTAATAATTTGATATTTTAATTTAATTATAGCAAAATTATTTCTAAAATTATGTCTGATGAAATCGAGCAAGTGATGCAAAAAGTGTATTATGAGAAATTGTATGATAGTTGGGTTTCTAATTTTGCATTGAATTTACAAAAAATTTGGGAAGAAAATTCAGGTAGTGAATTAATACCAAAAAATACAACTAAAACATCAATTGTTATTGGTAAAGGTCCATCACTGAAGGAACATAAACATCTTGAATTATTAGCAAAAAGCGAATTTAAAGGAAATATAATTTGTTGTGATGGTGCATTAATTACTACATTAAAAGCTGGAGTAACACCAGAAAAATTTCCGAATTTTTATGTTGTATGTATAGAAGCACGTCAAGGATTAAAAAAATATTTTGATGATGAATTAGTAAAAAAATTTGGAAAAAAGATTAAAGGTATTTTTTCCGTAGTAGCAGATCCTGAAGCAATTGATGTTGCACGAAATTCAGGTATCAAGATTCATTGGATGCATGCATTATTTGATTATGAAGAAGGAAAGAAATCATTTAATCAAATTTCAGCAATGATGATACGTACAAAAAAACACAAAAATGGCTTACCAGGTTTGCAGACGGGAGGTAATGTAGGAACTACATCTTGGTTTTTTGGATGGCGAATTTTAAAATCAGAAACAGTTGCCTTAATTGGAATAAATCACGGATGGAATGAAAATGATTCTTGGGAAATGATTACATCGCATGGATTCGAAGTAGACCCACCAAAGATTGATCATGATAGCCCATCATTCAACAAATTATTTCCAAAAATATACAATCCAGAGTTTGATTGTAATTGTATTTTAGATCCTATTTTTATATATTATAGTAAAGCATTAAAGGAATTCATTTCTAGAACACCAAAAAATATCACTACAATTAATGCTACAGAAGGAGGAGTTATTTTTGGAGATAGAATTCACTGTATGAAATTTTCTACATTCTTGGAAAAATACTAATTTTAGCTTAGTTTACGATTAAATTCATCATAAGATTAAATAAAACATTAAGTAAAATTTGTTCATGAAGGTTCTATTAATAGTTCCAGAAATTCGATTAGATAATGTGCCATATTTCTGGCCATTTTGGGCTGGAATTTTTGCATCAATTGTAGAGAATAAGGGGCAACAAGTTGCAATACTTGATCTAAATGCATTAAGAACTAAATTTCCTAATTCATCAGTTCCAAATGAATTAATCATTAAAGAGATTCAGTCAGAAAATTGGGATTTAGTTGGAATAGGAGGTTTAACAACTACATACAAGAGAATTAAGGAATTAACTCCAATTATTAAGAAGGCAGCACCTAATGCAATTTTGGTTAGTGGAGGAGGATGGGCAACATACAATCCACATGAAATTATTCAATTAGTTCCAGAAATAGATATGATTTGTATAGGGGAAGGTGAAGAAACATTTTCAGAAATTTGCGATAAAGTTATTGCAGGAGATAAAGATTTTTCAGATGTAAAAGGTCTATGTTACAGAGATAACAATGAAATTAAATTTTCTCACCCAAGAGCATTAATTCCAGACTTGGATGTGGTTCCATATCCAGCATACCATTTGTTTGAAACAGATATTTATTTCAAATATTCATCCCTGCCACTTTCAGTTGAAGCCATAAATTCAAAACGCAGAGGTTCAATAGTTTGGGAAAGAGGTTGTCCAAGAGGATGCACTTTTTGTTCCCATAATGGAATGTCTAGAATAGATCTTCAAAATATCTATGGAGAAGGAGATAGAAAAAAAGGTGAACAAACTGTTAGAATGGTAGATAAAGAAAATGATACATTCCAATTAGCTGCAAGATGGCCAACGCCGGAATATGCTGTAAAAAATGTGGAGATGTTGTATGAAGAATACAATCTAGACTTTATTTCAATTCTTGATGAGAATATGACTAGTAATTTAAAATGGACAACAGAATTTTGTGAGAAATATAGGGAAGCGGGATTACATGAGGTGGTTAAATGGGGAACCTTAGGAGATGCACCAAGTGTAGCAGTCAAACCAGACCTAATTCCAACTATGATAGATGCAGGATGTTCATACATATCATTTGGATTCGAGTCAGCTTCTGATAAAGTACTCAACCAAGATATTAAAAAAGGTCAATTACAAATGCATTTACAAAAAACAATTGATACTGTAAAAGCAACAAAATTACGTCCTATTGCTACATTCATGATTGGGAATCCAAATGAAAATATTAATGATTTGTTAGAAACTGTAGACTTCTGGATAAGAAACAAAATTGAAGTCGATCCATTTATCTGCACTCCTTATGTAGGAAGTCCATTATTCTTTGATTATAAGAAATCCATATTAGAACAATATGATGAAAGGTTGAAGATAATTTATGAAAAGCGTAGAGATGGAGAAGAATTAGATTTGGAAAAGGAAAAAATTAATTCATGGGAACTAGATGCATTAGATAAATTCATGACAGAATGTGGAAATGCAACAGACTACACCGCTACTGTCAGTCAATGTTTTACAGTTCCAGAACTGTTTGCACTTAAAAGACTAATGTACAAACATGATACAAGAAGAATGATACAATTTGCTCACAAACGATTTGACGAATCAGGTTTGGAGCAATGGAAAGTTAGTGAAAAATGGAAGAAATATGATCCAAGATATATTGCTAAACAAGAAATATCTGAAAAAATTAAAATCTCTAAGTGACATTGAAAAAAAATAAAGAACTTGAGAAATTTTATCAAGGAGTATATTTGAAAGGTGAAAAAAAACATTTTACACCATTTGTAACAAAAGGTACAACATCAACGGAGGCAAAAGAGATTATCAAAGAAATTAATTGGAAATCAAAAAAAGTGTTAGACGTAGGATGTGGTACAGGGAACTTTTCTCACGAAGTAGCAAAGAAAGGGGCAAAATATGTTCTAGGAATTGATTATGCAGAACAAGCAATAATCATTGCTCAAAAAAATCATAGACATCCTAAATTAGAATTTAAAAAAATGGACGTGAAGGATAACAAAGAAAAATTTGATGTGATAGTTTCAATAGGAACTCTAGAACACATGGATAATCCATATAAAGTTTTAAGAAATTTTAAAAAATATTTGAAACCTAATGGAAAAATAATAATTACTTCACCAAACTGGACAAATCCGCGAGGAGATATGTTAATGATGTTATATTTTTTATTTGATGCACCTATAACACTAGCAGACTTGCATTATCTTACTCCAAAAGATTTCGAAGAATGGTCTAAAAAATTAGATATGAAGTTGAAATGGCACACATTTGAAAGATCATGGGCACATGGAGAAATTTTAATCAAGGATTTTAAAAGAAGAATTCCAAATATTCTAAAAGATATGAAAATTACAATAAAAAAAGAGAAAATAGATATGTTAATGAAATGGATTAAGAAAAATATTGCAGGATTTGATAATTCGTTAGAACATAGTGGAGCTATTGCAATTTACATATTGACAAATAAAAAAAAATAATGAAGACATGAATGAAAAGTCTATAAAAAATACTGCAAGACCAATATTTCACAGAATTTTTAAACGTGGAATTTCAGGAATAACTGCATCAAGTAGAGTGTTACCAGATTTCATCATAATTGGTACAGTAAGAAGCGGTTCAACATCACTTTACTACAATATATGTGAGCATCCATCTATTCTTCCAGCAGAATATGATGAAATCGGTTTTTTTGATAGTAATTATCATCTCGGTATTGAATGGTATCGTTCAATGTTTCCAACAAAAAAAAATATGAGCAATCTAAAAGAGAAAACAAATTATGCGATAACAGGTGAAGACACACCATTTTATTTTTGGAAGAAAGAAGTAGTAGAGAGAATTTGTCAAATATTACCAAAATCAAAATTAATTGTAATTTTTCGAAATCCAGTTGATAGAGCATATTCCAATTATAATTTAGCGTTAAGAACTAAAAATGAAGAAATGTCATTTGAAGATGCAATAGATGAAGAAGTACGATTTATGAAAAATCATACATTTAGAGAAAGTATTGATAGGCCTAGGTCATATTTATCAAAAGGATTATACGCAAATCAGTTAGAGTTATGGAAAAATAATTTTCCTGAGAATCAAATTCATATTATTTGTACAGAAAATATGAAAAAATATCCGGAAAAAGAATTATTAGAAATTTTTAAGTTTTTAGAGATTCCGAAATATCAAATTAAAAATCCCCAGAAGCAAAAAATGTATAATTATGAGAAAATGAATCCAGAAACAAGACAGAGATTGTTAGATTATTTTAGACCACATAATGAAAAATTGTTTAAGATGATTCAGAGAAAATTTGAATGGGATAATTAGTTATTTAACATATTCAGATATTCGTTTTTCAGTATCACCAAACATAACGCCAATCGTACGTAATAGTGTAACATTATTTTTATCGCAGAAGTCTACAAGAGATTTAATATAATTTTGAAAATTATCGGGATTTTCATTTGAACGTAACATGGAAGAATACAAATCATCATGATCAAGCATTATAATTTTTTGTTGTCCCAACATGTCGGTGATTTCTTTTATGTTTTTGACACCACGTGGGCTTTCTATTTTTGGGACAATTATCATATTTTCTGGAATGAAGTCCTGAAAATCAACAAGATCTATTTTGGAGTCAATGTTGGATATAGCAAAATATTTTATATTTGAAAACGTGTTTAATATTGGCTTTAATTCATCCATAGAATATTTGTTGTTTGGAGGTTTCGTCCTATTTTTCGGGAGATCCAAAAATATGTGATGATCATTGTGTTTTTCAAGAATTTTTTTTAATGTTTCAAGATCGCTGATCCACGCTAAATTTATTCGATATATAGTATTTTTTGGTAAATTCACATCAAAATTAGTGAGGTTTTGGGAAACAACTAACATGAAATGAATTTGAAAAAAGACAATATTATGCGTTTTTATTCAAACATCACTAGCATAAAATCAATTGAGCATGATGAGTATAATTAATCACTAGTGAAATTGATATAATTGAAAATAACCAAAATTTCATGGGCAAAAATCCTGGATTTCGGGCATGGTTTTATTTTAGACAGGGATGGAGCACATATTTTGCATTCATATTTGCAGCAGTAAATACGCTTACAGTTACTTACTATTTAGCAATTGAAAACTATCCAGCTTTACAAGGAATTTTTCCAACATTTGAACAGTATGTTGTCATTATTGCTTTTGTAGGAATACCAATATTAATTGGAGTAGGATATGCACATTACAAGAAAACTCCATCTTATAGAGCTGAAGCAGATGTTTGGATGGAAAGTAATCCATATCAAGCTAGAGTTCTTTTGAATTCACAATTTTCGGTAAATCTTAATTTAAAGATGATTAAAATAATAACTAAGATGTCAAAAAATGAAAAAATTTCTGAAGAAGAAATTAATGAAGTTCTAGACCTTCAAGAAAAAATTGAGCAACATGTGAAAAAACGAACATTGTCAAACAAAGATGATAAAGAATTTTTCCTTTCAACAGAAAAATTATGACTGATATTTTTTATGAATAACTTTTGAGTTCTTTACTTGTTTAGAATATTTATTATTAATTTTCTTAATTAAATCGAGTGTTTGGTTATGCATCAAATCTAGATTTGGAATAACACAATGTCCTCCAATAAAACCAGGAAACAATTTTGGTCGATTTCCTAAAAATTTATGAATTTCATCAGAAAACGTCCACATTTCATCATAATCCACTCCATATTGAATTGCAATCATGTTACTTAATTGAGCATAATTTATGAGCCATCCAAGATAAGAGGTATCACATATAATTTTTCCAAGTTCAAGAGTTTCTGGCTTAGACATTAATTTTGTTTTAACACCATTAAGTTTCATTATATCTTTAAATTTTTTAATTGCAAATTGTTTTTTAGGCGCATTATCAGATATAGCAAAAAATTTTGTATATCGTTTTAGATCATAGCCCATTCGCTTATGGACACCTCTAGTTGCACTGTAAATTACAGGAATATCTAATTTTGATTGTAAAAATGATGTAGTATTTGGACTAATTGTACTATGTATTACTAATATTTCAGGGTCGAATTTTTTTACTAATTCTTTAGTGTGTTTAATGAAGTTTTTTGAAAATGGTATACATATATGTAGAAATAGAGTGGGGGTATTTTCATATTTATCAAATATTTTTTTGTCCATTAATTTTTCATTAGTATCAAAACCTAGTGTAACAGATTTTTTAGAAAGTAGATTATGTATAGGTAAACCAATTTCTCCTAATCCAGCTATAATATTTTTTTTATTTATTGATTTCATTTTTTTCTTTTTTCATCCGTATATCAAGTTTGAATATTCCTAATATAATAATTAAAACTGAGGGACCCAAAATTAATAAATTTGTAATT
>MDTE01046854.1_pt1 | contig 10241 bp, 9 predicted proteins | sample 811231 | NCBI WGS metagenome assembly MDTE01 (sample SAMN05326651, study PRJNA326480) | marine metagenome | isolation source: seawater | place: Indian Ocean: Red Sea | collected 2010 | reverse complement strand
TTTGCTTCCTTAGCTCAGCTGGATAGAGCAACTGCCTTCTAAGCAGTGGGCCGCAGGTTCGAATCCTGCAGGAAGCGTCAAAAATAAAATTTTAAAATTTGTGTAAAAAAAATACCAAATAAATTAATTTAAAAATTTAATCTGAATTGAAATGCCAAAGAGTAATTTTTTTCAAATAACATAAACTACTCGAAATAAAAATATTTTGAAAGTAACCTCAACCAAAATAGAAATCGCTCTTAAACTATTTAAGATTGGGATATTTTTGATTTTATCTGCCCCTACAATAGGAACTTTCTTTTTATTATCCTCAGTAATATTTATTTCAATTTATAAGCATTCAGAGTTTATTAAAAATAGGTTTAATTATCCTTTAATAATTTGTTCACTAATATTGATAATATCCGCTTTTCTCAATACCACATTTTTAAAGTCACCCTTAATAGGGTGGGAGCCATACTTGAGTTGGGTAGGCTTAGCAAATTGGATTCCACTATTTTATTGCTATTGGGCATTTCAAGAATTATTACCAAGCTCTAATTCAATAAGAAAAACTATAAAAATATTTTGTATGGGTTCAATACCATTTTTTGTAAGTGGGTTTAGTCAGATATGGTTGAATTGGCATGGACCATTTAGAATTTTAAACAATTTAATAATTTGGTATCAAAGACCTGTAGACCTAAATCATCCTTATAATGGTATGACATCTCTGTTTAGCAATCAGAATTATGCAGGTGCATGGCTGGTAATTATTTGGCCAATGTTTCTGGGATGTCTCTTTCAAAGAAAAATATCAAAATATAAAAAATTAATTTTGATATTTTTATCTTTTTCGACTTTAGTTTCAGTTTATCTTACTAGGTCAAGGAACGCTTGGTTTGGAACATTTATATCTACGCATTTTGTTCTTGATAGAAATATTTCAATAGGGGTTATCATCTTTTTCGTTTCAGTAGCAATTTTATTAATTTTTTTAAATCAGTTTTCTCAAGATATATTTAGTAATATTTCACAAAATATAATCCCACCAATATTTATTAATAAGTTTTCCGAAATAGGATTTGATAATATATCTTCATATCCAAGAATTTTGCAATGGCAAAATAGCATAGATTTCATATCACAAAGGCCACTAATAGGCTGGGGAGCGGGAAGCTTTCCAATCTTATTTGAGAATAAAAATAATTATGAACCATATGCACATCCACATAATTTAATTTTAGATTTAGCTAATTCATACGGGCTTATAGCAAGCTTGATAATAAGTGTTTTTGTGATTGTAATACTCTTCAGATCATTCAAAATAATATATTTATTTCCAGATAAAAATTGCAATTTAACATTTAAAAAGGCTTGGTGGGCATCAACTTTTACTCTAACTCTAACTCAACTTGTTGATATTCAATATTTCGATCTACGAATTAGTATTACTTTCTGGATTCTTCTAGCAGGTCTTACTAGCATGTTAAGAAAAGAATCTCAAAATTTAACTTAAATTATTTATACCTCCATCTCCCAATTGCCAAATATTAATTCCTGCTTTTTGGATGTCAATTTTATCAAGTATTCCTCTTGTATCAAAAACCCAAGAAGGTCTTTTCATTTTTTCTGAAATTTTTACCCAATTCATATTTTTATAATCATTCCATTCGGTAATAACAATCAAAGCGTGCGAATCAATAGAAGCTTCATAAATATCATCATAAAAAAACCAACTTCCTTCATTTGCTTTTAATCCATTTTGAAGCTTGTCATGATTAATAGCATTATTATTTAAATCTATAGCGATTTGTTCAGATTTAACTTTTGGATCATGAATAGCTAAAAATGCGCCCTCCAAAAGAAGACTTTTTGAAATATTAATCGCTGGTGATTCTCTAGTATCGTTAGTTCCTGATTTAAAAGCAAATCCAAGTATAGTAATTTTTTTTCCTGCAATATTTCCAAACAAACTATCAACAATTTTTTTATAGATTCTGTCTTGTTGCCATTGATTAATATTAACTATACTTTCCCAGTAATTAGCTACCTCATATAGGCCAAAATGATTACATAAATAAACTAAATTCAATATATCTTTTTTAAAGCAACTACCGCCAAAGCCAGGTCCTGGGGAAAGGAATTGCGAACCAATCCTATTATCTTTGCCTACTGCATTTGCGACTTCATAGACATCTGCTCCTGAAACTTCACAAATAGCTGAGATAGAGTTTATTGAACTAATCCTTTGAGCTAAAAAAGCATTAGATGTAAGTTTTGATAATTCACTACTCCAAAGATTTGTCTTAATTATTTTTTCTTTTGGTACCCATCGACTATAAATTTGCTCAAGTATCTTTATAGAGTCATTATTCTCTCCTCCAATTAAAATTCTATCCGGATTTTCTAAATCATTAATTGCAGAACCTTCTGCAAGAAATTCCGGGTTGGATAAGACAGAAAAAGTTTTACTATTTCCTAAATCAGATTTATTGGATGCAAATAATATATCCTTTATAGTTTTTGCAGTTCTTACAGGGAGTGTACTTTTCTCTACTACTATTGTATGACCTTTGGCTCTTAGAGATATTTGCCTTGCACAAGATTCTACCCACTTTAAATCACTTGTTTGACCAGCACCTATACCTTTACTTTTGATTGGAGTGTTTACAGAAATAAATATCATATCAGCACTTTTAATCGCATAATCAATATCTGTACTAAAAAAAAGATTTTTATTTCTTGTTCTTTTAATTATTTGATCTAAACCTTTCTCATAAACTGGGAGTTTTGATAAATCTTGATTATTCCAACTTTCAATTCTTTCTTTATTATTGTCAACAACATTAATCTCAATTTCAGGGCAATGGTCAGCTATGACGGCCATTGTTGGTCCTCCTACATATCCTGCACCTACGCAACAAATTTTTGTTACTTTAAATAATTTATCCATTTTTAATAATCACTAGGTAATCATAATTCATAAGCTATATTTTGTTCATTTGATCAATAAAATACTTAATAGTATAGTCCAAACCCAAATTGAGAGAAACTTTAGGGTGCCAATTTAAGTATTTTTCAGCAAGCTCTATTGATGGAACTCTTCTGAATGGTTCATTTTCATTATTTTTTTTAAAAATAATTTCAGAATTTGAATTTGTTTTTGTTTTGATAATTTCTAACAATTTAATAATGCTTATTTCGCTTGGATATCCTAAATTCATGGGTTCAACATAGTCACATTCTTTCAATAAAAATAAGCCCTCAATTAAATCAGTAATATAACAAAAACTTCTTGTTTGATTACCATCCCCAAAAATAACTAAAGGTTTATTTGTAATACAACTAGTTATAAATGTATTAATTACCCTTCCATCCGTATTTGACATATTTGGACCATAAGTATTAAAGATTCTTGCAATTCTTATATCTAAACTATATTTTCTATAAAAGTCATAACAGAGAGTCTCAGCTAATCTTTTTGCTTCTGAATAACAACTTCTTCTGCTTGTAGTTTTTACATTTCCGTAGTAATTTTCTTTCATTGGAAGTTCTTTGGTCTCGCCATATATTTCACTTGTACTGGCTAGTAAGAATTTTGCATTTTTTTTTAGAGCATAATTAAGAAGATTTAAAGTTCCTTGAAAAATAATATTTGATGTATAGATAGGGTTTTGATAATAATATTTTGGAGATGCAGGACATGCTAAATGCCATATCATGCTGATTTCCTCATCTATATCCTCTATTACGCATTGCTCAATAAGTTTAAATTTTGGATTTTTATTAAATTTAGAAATGTTTTGATAGGCACCATTAAGAAAATTATCTATGCAAACTACCTTTTCACCTTTTTTTAATAAATACTCTATTAAATTAGACCCAATAAATCCTGCACCGCCAGAAACTAAATTTATTTTTTGATCACTACTTAGCATTGGTTAATTAATGACAAATCTGTAGAAGATTAAAATTTCTTATATGATTGGAAGCTAAACCAATTTTCCATTCTTTAAAATCAATTGACTGCACTTTCACTTCAAGTTCAGATTTTTTATTAATTCCATAATTGTAATTTCTGGATAATTTCCAATCTTTCAAACCTTTAATTAATGAACTTTGCTCCCACTTTACCAACGATTCTTTAAGAACCCAGAAATTTAAAATTTGAGATCTTAATATCTCATTACTTGAACTCTCTAAGTGAATTGATTCAAATTCATTTGAAAACAATTTCTCAAAGCTTTTTAAAAATTCTATTTTTCTATCAGATCTCTCAATATCAATTCCTAATCTTTGCATGGACCAAGCTACAGCGAGCATATCTTTGCAATGACTTAAACTTAAATAACCATATCTTGAAGGCAATTTAGGAGGATTTCTAGGTTTTGCATCTAGAGGAATCTCTAAAGGACACTCATTGAATATTTGGGACAAAGCATATCTTGCATATCCTCTTGAATGTATAAACTGATAAGCAACTTTATCAGACATTTTTTTAGTAAAGTTTTTTTCATCATTAGTGATATTTTTTAATGGCAAATCTTTTCTAAAAATCCAAATTGCCAAAATATTTTTCTTATTCAAAACTGATGACTTAATCATTAAATAATTTAATATCCTTTAGGATTTTTATTAAGCCAATTAAATCCATCTTTACACATTTGATAAATATTTCTTTTAGGTAACCATTCCAAAATATCAAGGGCTAACGAATTATCTGCTACTGAAAAAGGAACATCCCCTTTTCTTCTATTACAAAATTTCACAGGTATTTCTAATCCACTAACCTCTTCAAAAATAGTTACCAAATCTAATACAGAAGTTCCTTTACCGGTACCAATATTAATTTTTTCTATTTTAGAAGATGAATTATTTAACATTTTTAACGCAGACATATGCGCTTCAGCTAAATCCAAAACATGAATATAATCCCTTATACAGGTTCCATCATTGGTAGGCCAATCATTACCATAAACTTCTAAATAACTTTTTTCTCTGGAGGCAACCTTACATATATGTGGGAATAAATTATCTGATTTTGTTGAAAAATTTTCACCTATAATTCCTGAGGGATGGGCACCAATAGGATTGAAATATCTTAAATTAGCTATTTTCCAATTTTGGCTTCCACTTTCAAAAGTTGACAATAATATTTTCTCGATTATTTCTTTGGTATATCCATAGGGTGAAGTTGGTTTAATTAAATCATTTTCTTTTAATAATCTCAATCCAGAAGAATAATATATTGATGCACTACTGCTAAATACGATAGTCCCACAATCGAATTCATTCATCACCTTAAGAAGTGAAATTGTGCCCCCAACATTTGTTTCCCAATAAGAAATTGGATTTAAAATGGACTCTGAAACAGATTTTAAACCGGCAAAATGTAATACTCCATCAATTGGTTTGCCAATTTTTTGGGCTTCTAAGAAAATAGATCTCAATAACTCAGTGTTACGTATATCTCCAGAAATAAATTTTAAATTTTTATCAAAGTTTATTTGCTTACTATAATTCAAATCCCTTAACTTAAATAGTGGAATTTCTGTACTATTTATGTTTGAATCAATTACTATTAATTCATAACCTGCATCTAATAAAACATAACATGTATGGCTTCCAATATATCCGCAACCCCCTGTTAAAAGCAGTCTATTCATCAATTAATATAGATTATTATATTAGGATACTTTATAGTAAAAATTATATACTTGTAGATATAATTAATAATATTTAAGATTGAAAAAATAATAAATGATAAATAAAAAAATTTTTAAATATAAATATAAAGATATTTTTTTATTAATAAGAATCTGGAATAATCTTAGAAATAAACGCAAGTATTCAATAATTAGATTATTAATCTTTCAAGTCCTCAGTGGTTTTCTTGAAATGCTTTCTTTAGCTTCAGTTGTTCCATTTATCTATGTAATTACCAATCCAAAAAACATAATTGATTCTTTTATCATTAGGGATCTAATATTAATCTTTAATATAGAAAATAACTTATCTCTGATAACATTAATAACTATTATTTTTATTTTATTAATTATAATTTGTAACGGTATTAGATTATATAATTTATGGCTAACAAATAGCATCGCTTCAAAAATAACTTCCGATTTCAGTACAAAATGTTATGCTAATAAAATTTATTCTAATTATGAAGATCACATTAATAGTAACAGCAGTGATTTTATAGCATTAATTACTAACTATATTATTAAAACTACTGACTTTATATATTCATTCTTACAGATAGTTTATTCTTTAATTATTTTATTTTCATTAGTATTTACATTAATAATATATAGTTGGAAAATCGCTTTTACATGTCTAATTATATTTTCTTTATTTTACAGTTTGATCATTATCAAATTTAAATACAAACTTAATCAAAATGGGATTGAATTTTCTAAAAGAAATGATTTTCAAATAAGAATAATACAAGAATCCCTTGGTAGCATAAGAGATATCATAGTCAATAAAAGATATAATTTATTTTTGCGATTTTTTGAAAAAAATGATAGAAAATTTAGAATGATAATTGCTCAAAACGCTACTATCAGTGGTTTCCCCAAATATATACTAGAGGCCATAGGGATAGTATTTATTGCATTAACCGCATACCTATTTGTAATAACTAAAGTTAATACTTATTACATCATTTCATTATTAAGCATAATTGCTCTTGGATCTCAAAAAATAATACCTTCATTCCAAATGATATTTTATAGCTGGTCAACAATGCAATCTTCAAAAGAAGTTGTTATTAAAGTTTTAAGAATGGTTGAAAAACCAAGAAGTAAAGATCTGAAATTTAGTCAAAATAGAAAGTTCTACTTTAATAAAGAAATTATCTTAAATAATATAAATTTTAAGTATAGATTTTCTAAATCTAAAACTTTAAATAATATTAATTTAAAAATAATAAAAGGAGATACAGTTGGAATTATTGGGAGAACTGGATCCGGTAAGAGTACACTTTTAGATATATTAATAGGACTTTTAACTCCAACATCTGGGAATTTATTAGTAGATAATTTAGATGTTCATAAAAATGAATCTTTGCATACCTGGCAAAATATGATCTCTCATGTTCCTCAGAATATCTTTTTAACAGATAGTAGTTTTATAGAAAATATCGCTTTTGGAATCGATTACAAGGACATCAATATACAAAGAGTTAAATTAGTATCTAAATATGTTTTATTAGATGATTTTATTAATTCTCTACCTGCTGGTTATCATACAAAGATAGGGGAAAAAGGTGGTAAATTAAGTGGTGGACAAAGACAAAGGATTGGCATAGCAAGAGCACTATATGAGCAAAAGGAGATTCTGATTCTCGATGAAGCAACTAGCTCATTGGACTCAAATACTGAATTTAAAATAATGAACAGAATTAAAAATTTATCAAATAAAATGACTGTTATTTTGATTACGCACAATGAAAATTCATTGAATTTTTGTAATAAAGTTTTTTCATTATCAAATAAGGAAATCTCACAAAAAATTTAAAATGTTTTCTATCATAATACCAACTTACAATCAAGCCTCCCTTCTTAAGAAATCTCTGGAAAGCGTAATTAAACAATCTTATCAGAATTGGGAAGCAATAATAATTAATAATTATTCAACTGACGATACTTATAAAGTAATTAATTCTTTTAAAGACAATAGGATTAAATCCATTAATTTTAATAATAGAGGTGTAATTGCTGCTTCAAGAAATTTTGGAGTTAAATTATCAAGCCATCCATATATAGCCTTTTTGGACTCAGATGATTATTGGTTTCCAGATAAATTAAAGAAATCATTACATTTCCTAGAAAACGGATTTAATATTGTTTGCCATGATGAAATATGGCGTTGGTCTGATGGTTTTAGTAAATTAATACATTATGGACCAGAAAGAAAATCAAACTTCGAGAGTCTATTATTTAAAGGCAATGTTTTATCAACATCTGCAATATGCTTAAAAAAGGAATTAATTATCGACTGCAATGGCTTTAATGAAAGTCTACTAATGGCAGGTAATGAGGATTATGACCTTTGGATGCGAATGTCTTTAATTACAAAATTTAAATTCATTAGAGAACCTTTAGGTTATTACATTATCCATGAAAATAATACAAGTAAAAAGATATTAAGACAGTTAAGTTCTGAGATACATGTTATCAATTATCATTTTAATAATTCAAAAATAAAAAAAGATTTTTTCAATATTTTTCAATTAGTCTTTAGGATCTCAAAAGCTATAGTTGGCTCTATAATCAGAAGTAATAAATTCCTATACCAATTATCAATTAAAATTAGGAAGTAATTTCTTAATATATTAAATCCAAATTTTATGAATTAAAAATGTACCCTGCATTAATTTTTCATTCTTTTAATAACAATATAAATAGTGACAAATTTTATGATTTGAAAATTACCGAATTCATAAGTTTAATAGACTTTCTAAGCAATAATGTTGATCCTAAAAAATTGACCTTAACTTTTGATGATGGTTATAAAAGTATATTACCTGCAGTAGAAGAAGCGCTGAAAAGAGGATTCCAAGTAATAGCCTATATTGTTACTGATTACGTTGATAAAGATGGTTTCCTTACCAGAAAAGATCTCAAGTATCTTCTAGAAATAGGTTGTAAAATAGGATCCCATACAAAAAGCCATAAAGACTTAACCCAAGCTAATGAAAAAGAATTGATTAAAGAATTAAAAGACTCTAAAGAATATTTAGAAAATAACTTTGGAATGGAAGTGGATCTTTTTTCTTTTCCTTATGGAAAACATAATAATCATGTAATAAATATTGTAAAAAAGTTTTATAGATGTAGTGCGATATCAAGGCCAAACTTTTTCAGAAAAAAAGGTATTTACGGAAGAGTCTCCGTAACCTCTTCAAATTGCAAAAACCACAAAAGAATCCTAAATATAATTGTTAATAAATTTAATTTCATTTATGTAGTAAAACTCCTTATTATCTTTTCAATAAAAAAAGTTTTACCAACTAATATGTATTACATTTTGAAGAATATAATTTCAAAAAACAAATCAAAAGATGTATTCAAAGATAAATAAAATTAAAAATCAGTATTTAAAATAATAAAAATCTGGCAATTTAGGTTTAAATTTTTTATCGAGGAATAAATAGTAATTTGAATCAATTTTATATTTACTGTAATAAATAATGTCAAGAATGATTGCAGGAAATAAAATCAAACCTCCGTATATAGATAAAAAAGTTCTTACATCAAAAAATAGAAGATGATGAAAAAATATATTTAAGAAAAATAATAAAGGTAATGAAAAAATAGCATAATCTTCATGAAAAATAAATGAACCTAATCTAAGCAAAATTAAGATTATTAAATTTTTATTTTTTATCTTATTTTTTATTTTTTTTCTATGTTGATTAACATTTTCTAAACTGCTATCTTCACAATATTTCATAATAATTGAGAACCAACCTATTGCAAATCTACTCAGAAGTAAAGAAGATGCTAATACTGACAAAATTCCAAATGGTATAACAATTTTACCATCTGAATTAAGAGCTCCTATAAATATTCCAATTGATATCGATATAGTTACCACTTGATGCATAATGAGATCTAAGTATTGCCCCCCAACTGATGGTTTTTTATTTAATCTGGCGACTATTCCATCGACATAATCTAATAAATAAAAAATAGGGACACACATGGCCCCAAAAAAAGCCACACTATTTTTTTCAGAACTTAGTAAAATACCTCCTAAAATTGCAAAAAAACCTGAAACAATAGATATAGTATTAGCATTAATGCCTATTTTGAAAAAAATATACGAAAGTGGATTTGCAACAATTAAAAAGATCTTATCTCTTATATCTTCATATTTATAGAATCTTAGATTATTTGAATTTTGAATAACTTTTATATATTTCATTATAAAAAAAAGGTTAATTTAATTAAAGCATCAATTAATTCCTGGTGTAGCCCCTCTTGCATTAAAAACTAATCTAATAGTTCTTATACAAATCAAGAAATCTAAAATAATAGAAGTTTTTTTTAGGTAATAAATATCATAACTAAATTTCATTCTTGAGTCTGATATTGATGCTCCATAAGGAAAATTAACTTGAGCCCAGCCACTCAGACCAGGTCGAATAGTATATCTCAAAGAATAATTAGGAATTATATCTTTTAGTTTATTATCAATTTCAGGTCTTTCTGGTCTTGGTCCAATCAAGCTCATATCACCTTTAA
>MDTE01111097.1_pt1 | contig 10242 bp, 7 predicted proteins | sample 811231 | NCBI WGS metagenome assembly MDTE01 (sample SAMN05326651, study PRJNA326480) | marine metagenome | isolation source: seawater | place: Indian Ocean: Red Sea | collected 2010 | reverse complement strand
TGATGTCAAAATCTAAAATTAAGGCATATATCGGCTTTGATTGTACTGCTCCTAGTCTACATGTAGGAAGCTTGATGCAAATTATGTGTCTGCGCCTGCTGCAAAAATATGGTCATCAACCAATAGTTTTGTTAGGTGGTGGAACAACTCTAATTGGCGACCCGTCTGGTAAAGATTCGACTAGAAAAATTTTAAAACATAAAGATATAAATAAAAATATCACTAGTATTAAGAAAGTTTTTGAAAAACTCCTAGCCTCTAAAAACAAAAAAACTAAACCTATTTTTGTAGATAATTATAGCTGGCTAGGAAAATTAAAATACATCGATTTTCTAAGAGATGTCGGCAAACATTTTACAATAAATAAAATGCTTACCTTTGATAGTGTGAAGCTACGATTAGATAGACAACAATCTCTCAGTTATATGGAATTTAACTACATGATTTTGCAAGCTTATGATTTTTACCAACTATTTAAGGAGCACCAATGTATTTTGCAAATGGGAGGATCCGATCAATGGGGAAATATTATTAATGGCGTCGAGCTCATAAGAAGAGTTTTGCAGAAAGAAGTTTTTGGACTAACAACTCCGCTAATAACTTTATCTTCTGGTGCTAAAATGGGTAAAACCGAAAAGGGAGCCGTGTGGTTAGATAAAAAAATGTTTTCACCATATGACTACTGGCAGTTCTGGAGAAATACTGCAGATGAAGATGTAAAAAAATTTTTAAGATACTTTACTGAAATTGATACAGAAGAGCTATCAAATAAAATTGATAATGAAAAAGATATTAATAAATTAAAAATATTGCTAGCAAATGAAGCTACCACCATATTGCACGGTTCAAAAGCGGCTAAAGAAAGTGAAGAAACTGCAAAAACAACTTTTGTTGAAGGTGGAATTGGAAAAAATATTCCAGAGAAAAAAATTTCTAAAGAATTGCTTTCAAAAGGTATAAATATCGTGGATCTAGTTTTTGAAAATGGGTTAGCATCGTCTAAGAGTGATGCCAGAAGAATTTTAAAAAATAAAGGAATTAAGATTAACGACGAAGTTGTTCTTGATGAAAGAAAAATTATAAATTTGAATGAATTTTCTAAAAATAACTACATAAAGTTATCAGTAGGAAAGAAAACACATCTAAAAATCACTATTGATTAGTATCTTTTTTCTTTGCGGCTTCTAAAGCTCGGGTAATAAACCTTGGAGTTAAAGTTTTAACAGGATTAACTGTCGTTTTTAAATTATCAGGCAATCCTTTAATTTTAAAACTAATTCCAAAAATTCCTTCTCCAACTTTTTTGCCTATCAATATATCTCCAACCACAGGAATTTTTGAGATTATACTGTTTAATGTTTTGGCTGGCACTAATGTACCTCTTAAACTAACTAGACCATTTTTTTTTTCAATATATCCTTCTATCAGTATAGAGATGGAAGGGCCGATCATAAAAATTTCCTTAATATTCATCTGTGAGGGATTACTTTGATACTTTATTGATAGTGTATCAAAACTTATTCCTTCTCCTTTCAATGTATCGGTGAGACCTTTTAAGTCTGCAAGAGACAATAGCTTTGCCAAGGCAGGAGCTTTGTTCAATTTAAAATTATTTATTTTTAAAACGCTGGAGGAATTTTTTTTATCAAATTTTGATATATAATTTAAATTTCCCCCTTCCAAACCTTGAAAAAATTTGTATTCACTCAACAAGGGCATTGCGATATCGGAATATAATTCCAGAATTTTTCCATCAGCTTTTTCCTGTTTTTTTAATGAGACATCTAAATGTTTGCCGTCTTCAAAATCACTTTTCGCTGAAATTTTTTCAAAGGAACCTTTATTGATTTTTCCAACAAGCCTGAAATTTTTAATTGGAAATTTTGCACCCTTAAGAATTTTGTTAAAGTCTATCTCTATATCTTTAGAAATCTTTTTGAGAAATTTATTCCCTTTTCCCTCTTTGCTTAATTCTTTGATAAGCATTTTTGCATCAAAAATTTTTCCTTCAATACTAATTTTATCCTTATTTGTAATTTTGAATTGATTATTTATATTATTGTCTACGGAAGTCTTAACCTGAATTTCTTTAAAGTTAATTAAATTATAATCCTTATCTAAATGCAGATCTTTTGTTTGAAATTCATTATCTCTATCCTTTATTATCAGATTTTTGAAAAAAATAGTCTTGTTTTTATTTATTAAAAATTTGGTTTTTACTTCTGAAACATTATCTTGTAAAAAAGAATAATTCATTACAGGAATTTTTGGAAAGCTTGAAGCGCTTCTTGTTTTAAATTTCAAATCAACATCATAATTTTTTTTTATTTGTTTAAGATTAAGTTCTCCATTGAAAAATTCTCTTTCTGATTTTTTTTGCTCATTAAAACTCCAAGATACTTCGTTAAAATAAAAAGATTTATTTTCATACAAAAAATTTGCGATTAAATTCTTAATTTCATATTTGTCAGATATTTTTATATTTGCGGTATTTATATCTCCACCAACACTAAAATCATGTTTTAATTTAAAATTTTCATCAAATTCTAATTTTAAATCTTTAATCTGAAACCTTGCGCTTTTTATATTTTTGAAATTTTCTTCTTTTAAATCTGTTTTGCTTAAAAGTGGTTTAATTTTATTAAAATCTAAATATTCTGTTGATAGTATTATTTTTTTAACACCTGCTTTCTCTAATGTTAAAGACCCCAAGTCAATATCTGTTCTTAATGACCTTAGTGGAATTGAAGTTTGAAAATAATTCAATTTTGGACTTATAAATTTTACAAATAGAGTGAATTCTTTAATATCTAATAAAATTGATATTTTTTCAAAGTGTAAAACGATATCCTCATTAGACTTTTTAATTTCTGACTTAATAATCTTGTTAAATCTATCTGTCTCATAACCAAAAAAACTTAAATAAGATATGGCCAAAAACAAAAGAAACAAAACGAATAAGGCTGTTGAAAAAATTGTTTTTTTCATTATTTGTTTGTTCTGAAAATTGATCCTTCGATAAATTTGTCTATGTTGCCATCTAGTACTGATTCTGGATTTGTGTCCTCAATACTATATCTCAAATCCTTGACAAGCCTATAAGGTTGTAAAACGTAAGATCTTATTTGGTACCCCCATCCAATATCTGTTTTGGAATCTAGTTCTTTTTTACTTTTATCTTCTCTTCTTTGAATTTCGTGTTCATAAAGTCTTGCTTTTAACATTTTGAAACAGGTCTCTTTATTTTTATGTTGGGACCTTTCGTTTTGACATTGAACAACAATTTTCGTTGGTAAATGAGTAATCCTTACTGCGCTATCAGTTGTGTTAACATGCTGTCCGCCTGCACCGCTTGATCTGTAAGTGTCAATCCGAAGATCTTTTTCGTCAATTACAATATCAATGTTATCGTCAACACAAGGATAAACCCATACACTCGCAAAACTCGTATGACGTCTAGCGCCAGAATCAAAAGGAGAGATCCTTACTAATCTATGAACTCCAGATTCTTTTTTCATTAACCCATAAAGATTTTCACCTACAATTTTCAGAGTGCAAGATTTAATTCCGGCCTCTTCTCCTTTGTGCTCACTTATCATGTGATATTTAAAATTCTTTTTATCAAACCATTTTAAATACATTCGTCTTAACATTTCAGCCCAATCCTGACTTTCAGTCCCTCCTGCTCCAGCATGAATTTCCAAGTAAATATCTAAATTGTCATTTTCATCAGATAAAAAACATTTTATTTCGAATTCTCTGACCTCTTGCAATACTTTAGATATTCTTTTTGAACAATCGTTAAGTGTTGGTGTATCCTCTTCCTCCAAGGCTAATTTATTAAGATCTTTCAAGTCAACTAATTCTTTTTCAGTATTGTTATAAAAGCTAAAAATATTTTCTAAAAATTTCTTTTCCTTTAATACTTTCTTTGATTTATTATTATCTTGCCAGAAATCTTTTTTTAAAGTTTCGCTGTTTAGAATAGAAATTCTTTCCTTGATATTATTACTATCAAAGATACCCCCTTATATTCGAAAGGGATTTTTCTGAAAGCTTTATGTTCTTATCAAAATCATTCATTAGTAGAATCTTGTGAACTTGGTTAATTTATCACGTTTTTTTCCTAAATTAAAATTTTTTAATTTTATTTCTTCCACACTTTTTTCTTTGAATGCCTCAATTATAGATTTAGTTTGGGTAAATTTAACATTTTCACCGGTATCATAATCTATAGGAAAAAAATATATACTTTCTGGTGGTTTAAATTGTTTCATTTCCTCTTTATATAAAGCTTTCTCAATAAATTTTTTAAATATTGGTAGAGCGGCTTTTGCTCCCGTTTCATACTTTCCAAGAGATTTTGGTTCATCATAACCAACATAAACTCCTATTGTTAAATCAGATGTAGATCCTATAAACCAGGCATCAAAATTTTTATTTGTAGTTCCTGTTTTGCCTGCTAACGGCACATTTAACCCTTTTAATTTTTTTCCGGTTCCTCTTTGAACAACCCCTTCTAACATAGATGTAACCTGATAAGCTGTTTCTTGGCTAATAATTTTTTTATGATTGTCTAAAATTTTTGGAACAAATTCCTCATCATCTTTACTCACTATTTTGCAACCTTCGCATTCTCTTTTTTCTGAATTAAAAATAGTTTTTCCTCTTCTGTTTTGTATTCTGTTTATCAAAATGGGTTTTATTTTCTTTCCTCCATTAACAAATGTACAATAGGCGCTTGTTAATTTAAGAAGAGTAGTTTCATTAGAACCCAAAGAAACGGATAATAATTCCGGAACATTTTCATAAACTCCTAATTTTTTTGAGATATCAGAAATTTTTTCAAATCCCAGATTTTGTGCTACCCTAACTGTCATTAAATTTCTGGACTTTTCTATTCCCTTTCTCAAAGTAGAAGGTCCATAAAATTTTTTTCCATAATTTTCTGGTTTCCAATCTTTTAAACCTTCGCCTTGTTCACTAACAAACGGAGCATCTAAAATTATTGAATTGGGCAAAAAACCATTTTCTAAAGCTGCAGCATAAACAATTGGTTTAAACGCTGAACCAGGTTGTCTTTTTGCTTGGGTTGCCCTATTAAATTCGCTGGATACAAAACTGTAACCACCTACTAAAGCTTTCACTTTACCATCATGAGGATTTATCACTACAATACTTCCGTTGATCAAGGGCATTTGTTTTAGAATCCAATTATTTTCTTTATTTTTTTTAACAAAAATTAAATCCCCAACTTCTAATAATTGTTTAAAATTTTTTGTTCTTGTCCATCCAAGATCTTTAAAAATCATTTTGCTTTTTGAATTATCTTTAATTAATTTTATAATGGATTCGTAATCCTCAACTTGCAACACCTCTGCTATTTTCCAATTTAATGTTTCATCGATATCAATTTTTTGTATTGTATTTTTCCAATCTCTGTCTCTAGATGCATTTGTTATTGGTCCTCTCCAACCATGGCGTCTATCATACGACTCAATTCCAAATCTCAAAGCATTTAGAGCGGCTATTTGATATTTTCCATTTAAAGGCGTGCTAATTGACAATCCTTCTGAATATAATTTTTTAAACCCATAATCGTTATTAACAATTCTTCTTACTTCTTCGGTATATGATCTTGCTTCCTTAATAAGAGATATCTTTCTTTTTTTTAATATTATCTTTTCCTTTGAAAATCTTTTAAACTCAGCATTCGATATATATCCGTTTTCTTTCAAATTTCTCAAAACTAAATCTCTTCTGATTTTTGCTAGAGAAATAGATTTATAAGGATTGTATTTACTAGGGGCTTTAGGCAAAGCTGCTAGAAGAGCTGACTCGTTGTAGTTAAGTTCCTTTACTGATTTATTAAAATACTCAAGACTCGCTGAAGCAACGCCATATGTGCCTTGACCCAAATAGATTTCGTTTAAATATAGTTCGAGTATTCTCTTTTTAGTATAAGCCTTCTCTATACGAAAAGCTAATATAGCCTCTTTTATTTTTCTTTTTAAAGAAACTTCGTTACTTAATAAAAAATTTTTTGCAACTTGTTGTGTTATTGTAGAAGCTCCTTCTAATCTTTTATTTTGTAAAATATTACTGATATTTCTAATAAAAGCTCTTGTCACACCTCTTGCATCGACTCCTGGATGCTGAAAAAAATTTTTATCTTCCGCTGATAAGAAAGAGTTAATTACTTTATCTGGTATAGAGTCGTAAGGAATAAAAAGTCTTTTCTCTACAGAATATTCGGCTATTAATTGCCCGTTATCATCATACACTCTGCTGAGAACAGAAGGTTCGTAACTTGACAATTTTTTAAAATCTGGAAGATCGTGAGAGAAATACCAGAATGCTGAAAAAGCCAAAAAAATCCCTGTAATAAAAAATGCAAACAAAATCTTTATCACTTTGCTGTAGATTCTTTTCATCTTTTTCCCCTAATTAAAATAAAACCTTATATTTTGGCTATCTTAAGGCAAGGGAAGATTCATAAAAATTGTTATTTTATAAAAAAAATGTATAATGCTACCTATGAGAATTACAGATTTTAAACCAAAAACTAATTTTTCTAAACTATCACTTATGAACAGGTTTTATACATTATGCAAAAAAATTTATATATTGATGCTTCGCATCCAGAAGAGACTAGAGTTGTACTCAAATCAGAATCAAATATTGAAGAATACGAATCTGAGAACAAAAACAATCTAAATCTAAAAAGCAACATTTACCTGGGAAAGGTAAGTAGAGTAGAGCCGTCTTTACAGGCTGCCTTTATAAATTATGGTAGAGAACGTCATGGCTTTCTTGCTTTTAATGACATTCAATCAGACTACTACCAAATTCCAGTAGAAGATAAAGAAGAGCTAAAAAAATCAGAAGAAAAAATTAGAGAAGACCTTAAGGAAGAAGATGAGAGTAAAGAACAAAATTCTCATGAAAATTCTGAAGAAATTCAAAATTCAAATGACTCTCCCGATAATAATACTGAAATTAAATCTCCGGCAGAAAATAATTCTGAAAAAATTAGAGAAAGATTAAAAAGCAGATACGGAGTCAGAAAATATAAAATCCAAGAAGTTGTCAAACCTGGACAAGTTATGTTGATACAGGTCATCAAAGAAGAGAGAGGTCAAAAAGGCGCTGCTTTGACAACATTTATATCGCTGGCTGGAAAATACATCGTCTTAATGCCTAATACGGCCAAAGGAGGAGGTATATCTAGAAAAATTTTCAATTATGAAGAAAGAAACAAAGTTAGAGAAATATTAAAAAACATAGAGATACCTCAAAATATGGGTTTGATAGTCAGAACAGCAGGAGCAAGAAAAACCAAAAATGAAATAAATAATGATTTACAAAATACAATATCTCTTTGGGAAAAAATTAAAGATAACGCGATCAGTTCAACTGCCCCTGTTTTAATTCATGAAGAAGGAGATGTAATCAAAAGAGCGTTGCGAGACATGTATGATAATGAAACAAAATATATACATATTGAAGGAAATGACGGATACCAAAAAGCTAAAGCTTTTATGAAGCAATTTATACCTGGAAGCTCAAAATATGTCAAAAAGTATAGAGGTAAAATACCTTTATTTCATAGTGCAGGTATTGAGCAGGATTTAAATAAAATTTTTGAACCAGTAGTAAAATTAAAATCTGGAGGTTATTTAGTTATTAATCCAACAGAGGCTTTGGTTGCTGTAGATGTAAATTCTGGACAGTCTACAAAACAAGTCAATATTGAAAAAACAGCATTAAATACAAATATTGAGGCAGCTGAAGAAATTGCAAGGCAGATTAAAATTAGAGATTTGTCTGGACTAATTGTTATCGACTTTATAGATATGATGGGTTTTCACAACAGAAGAACTGTTGAAAGAAAAATCAAAGACAAACTCAAATTAGATAGAGCTAGAATACAAGTTGGAAGAATTAGCAATTTTGGTCTACTGGAAATGACTCGTCAGAGACTTAAGGAAAGTTCAATTCGATGGGAGACCAACCTTTCTATAGAATCTTTTTCACAAAAAATTATTAAAAAAATTGAAATGTTAGCTTTTTCAAATAAAACAAAAATTATTGATGCTCTCGTACCAAATAAAGTGAATCAATATTTAAAATCTTATTTTAAAAAAGAAATAGCTTTTTTTGAAAAGAAATACAAATTTAAGATAAACATTATTTCTGATAACGATTTAATTATTCCAGAGTATAAAATAAAATTATTTAATAAAAATAAAAAAATTATTAATAAAATTGAAAATTTTAAAGAAATAAATGGAATGAATGCAAAAAGTAACAATGTAACCAGCATTCATTCTGGAGCCAAGAAGAAAGTTATAAAAGGTTTGGGAAAAACTTTATGGGTAAGAAGAAAAAGAAGATAGGTTAGATTAATCCTTTTAGAGGACTGCTAGCTGATCCATATTTCTGCATTTTAATCCTGCCTGCCAAATAAGATTTTCTACCAGCTATTACTGCATGCTTCATTGAGCTTGCCATTGTAATTGGATTTCTTGCTTTTGCTATTGCAGTATTAATCAAAACTCCATCACATCCAAGTTCCATGGCAACAGCCGCATCTGATGCTGTTCCTATACCTGCATCGACAATAACGGGAACTTTTGCATTATTTATTATAATTGAAAGATTTAATTTATTTTTAATTCCTCTCCCTGAACCGATTGGAGATGCCAAAGGCATTATTGCCGAGGCCCCTAAATCTTCTAATCTTTTTGCAATTATAGGATCATCTGAACAATACACCATTACTTCAAAACCTTCTTTAACAAGAATTTCTGTAGATTTTAAAGTTTCAATCATATTTGGATATAAAGTTTTTTTATCTCCAAGGACTTCTAGTTTTACAAGTTTCCATCCTCCCATTTCTCTTGCCAACCTCAAGGTCCTTAAAGCATCTTTTGAGTTAAAACACCCGGCTGTATTTGGTAAATAAATTATTTTTTTTGGATTTAAATAATCCATTAAGACGGGTCTTTTTTTATCTAAAATATTCACTCTTCTAACCGCAACAGTAACCATGTCTGCACCTGAGGCTTTTACAGCTTCTGCTGTTTGCTTAAAATTTTTATACTTTCCGGTTCCCACTATCAAACGTGACTTAATAGTAGTTTTTCCTATTTTTAAATTATCCTTATTCATTTACCCGCCACCTATAAATTGAACAATTTCGATTTTATCATTGTCTTTTAGCTTTCTTTTATCGTAGCGGTGTTTAGGCAAGATTACACCGTTAAGCTCTATTGCTATCTTTTTTTCCTTTAATTTATATTTTTTTATAAGATCTTTGATACTGAACCTTGTCTGAATGTCTACTTTTTTTCCATTTAATTGTATTTTTGCCATAATTGAGATATTTTTAATTTTTATTATACCAAAATGATTCAAAAAATCCTTGTTATAAATGGACCTAATTTAAACTTGCTAGGAACTAGAGAAAAAGAAAAGTATGGAAATACTTCACTTGTAGATATCAAAAAAAAGTGTGAATCGTACTGCAAAAAAATTGATCTACAAGTTGACTTTGAACAATCAAATGTTGAAGGGGAAATAGTAAATTTTATTCAAAGTGCAAAAGAGAAATATCAGGGAATTATTATCAACGCTGGTGGATATACCCATACATCTGTGGCAATACTTGATGCTTTGCTTGCAGTGAAAAAACCAACTATAGAATTACACATAACAAATATTTACAAAAGAGAAGATTTCAGGCATAAATCTTTAATTAGTAAAGCAGCTGACGGAATAATTTGTGGTTTAGGTGTTGATGGATATATTATGGCGCTTGATGGAATCAAAAAAATTATAAATAATGAAAATTGATAAGAAATTAATTAAAGAATTAAAAGACTATCTTGAAGAATTTAGTTTGTCAGAAATTGAATATCAGGATGGTGATAAGAAAATAAAAGTTGCAAGAAATCTAACCTCTAGCAACAATATTACTGCTCACAAACCTGGCTTAACAAAACAAAAAGAAGAGGAAGCTGGAACAAAAATTGTTTCTCCAATTATAGGGACAGCGTATTTGGCTCCTGAACCTGGTGGAAAAAAATTTATTGAAGTTGGTCAGAAAATCAAAAAAGGTCAAACTATAATGATTGTTGAAGCAATGAAAACAATGAATCATGTTCCCTCTACATCAGATGGTGAGGTCAAGAAAGTTTTGGTTCAAGACGGTCAAGCTGTAGAGTTTGGACAAGCCTT